>Ga0209639_1000448_pt1 | contig 58305 bp, 34 predicted proteins | sample EPASupsiteHSE605_FD_187268 | JGI IMG/M metagenome (GOLD analysis project Ga0209639, IMG submission 187268) | Bioremediated contaminated groundwater from EPA Superfund site, New Mexico - Sample HSE6-05 (SPAdes) (version 2) | ecosystem: Environmental > Aquatic > Deep subsurface > Groundwater >... | reverse complement strand
CTTGCCGCCTTATTCTCCAATTCATTCACTCTATCAGATATGCACCTGATGCTGCTCATATTCCTTTTGTCACAGAGTTCTTAAAGACAATGTTCCCTTTTGCTTCATCATCAGATGAATTGTTATCGGTTTTTATCCGAACATGCTATGCATCCCTAGACCATCATTCAATGCCCCTCATTCTTGATTGCATAACAGCTGAAAAGGGACCATTGTCATATTCGGAATTATCTAGTGTTGTCAAAGCACTAATATCGAATCGAAGTATTTCAGACAAATCCTGGGTTCCCGAAGTTCTCACTGTTTTGACGGATAATGTTCTCCAGCTGTTCCAGATTGATGTTCTATGTGATGATAATCAAAGCGAAGAAAGAAGAGAGCTGTTTAACATGTTCTCAAGATTCTTGCTGATGTGCTCAGAGGGGGTTCAGTATCTCCCAGAGGCCAACTTGATCCGGATACTCACATTTTTCAAAGATATCCTAATATCTCATTTTGATACACCATCACTTTTTAGTTGCGTTCTTGATTTCTTAGTAACCTTTTCACAAACCCAGCCCCAGTTAGTCCTCAGTGATTTCGGAAACTTAACCCTTAATTTCTTCCACGCACCTAAATACGATCCAAATTGTAAGGACTGGGGGGAAGTTACTGATTTGCTTAATGACATGCATTTCACATGCTACAAAAGTGTTCCTGAATTAACAGTGGCAACAATAAGTGAGTTCTTGATACTAATGGGAGCTACACAGGAACAAATCGACACATACTGGGAAAACATGACAAAGCTACAGCCCAAGAAGAAGAAGAAAGAAGCAAGGCTCATCTTCACCGCTATTGCGAAGAAGAGAAAGTCGTACGATCAGTAAATAGAATTTATTTGGCCAAAAACCGTTCGGTTTTGAGCGGTTAAACATTCAAATTAATGAGCGTCCCTGATTATAAGGAGCAGTTCAAAATCATTCTTCTTGGTGACAGCGGTGTTGGAAAAACCGCGATTATTAATCGATATTGCAAAGAGCTTTTTGATGAAGATTTAGATCCTACTGTTGGGATGAATTATCAGCAGAAGTTTATTACAATTAATAATGAATTAGTTAAGCTTGCTATTTGGGACACAGCTGGTCAGGAGAAGTATCGTACGCTTACTAGGCAATTTTATCGTAATGTAGATGGTGCTATTTTGGTTTATGATATATCTGATAAATCAACGTTGACAAATCTCGAAGAAATATGGATTCCCGAACTTAAGGAGAATGCTCAAACAGCAATGCAAATGATTCTGGTTGGAAATAAAAGCGATTTGAAGAATGATCCAGAATATGCAGATAAAATTGTGAAAACTGAAGAAGGAATGAATATTGCGAGGAAAAATGCAACATTATTTGTAGAGGCAAGTGCTAAATTCAGTGAAGGTGTGCAAAACGCATTTGAAGAATTGGTACAAAGGCTTATACAAATGCCAAGAAACGAAAAGGTCGTCTCCACTACTGTTAATATTGACGAAACTGGAAATGAGTGGGGTATGTGTGGTTCATGCTGAATAAATCTCTATTTTTATAATTCATGGATGTTTATCATCAATTTGTCCAAGATCGGCTGAAAGATATCATTGATATGTATCCCGGACAAAGATTATTATATATACAGCCAGAGTATTATGATTTTGTTGTTGAATTATATGGAGAATCAATATTATTTGGTAATTTTACCATAGTATCTAATCCTAAAAGCAGTACTGGCGATTTTTCGATATTCTTTATTATTGGAAATAGTGTTGAATCGTTAAAACATGTTATTACCTTTTTTAAGTTGTTCCCAAATAATATGAAGGTATTAATGTTTTTGCCGCATTCTAATTCGTTTGTCAAGCAGCTACTAATACAATATGGGTATATTTCTATTGATTACGGAAATCCAAATGATTTTGGAAATGAAATCATAGCCACATCATTATTTTGTGACTTTAGGATGCAACAATCGTGCATTATTATGCCTACAAACAATTCTTTTCGCGATATTTTCTTATATCATGAAGATACATATGTTGAAAATGCTCTCATATGCCTTAAATCGATTGAATCAATATATGGAATGTTTTCGCAAGTTATCAGTGTTGGTGATACATCAAAAAGGTTGGCTAATGCATTATTAACATCAAGAGGAAAAAAACATGGTTATGATGCAGATTTGGCGATTATTATTGATAGGAGCATTGATCTGTTAACACCAATGTTAATAGAATCACATGAGGCAGAAAATAATCACATATATAAAGAGTATTACTTAAAACAACTGGATATTGTACTAGGAAATAGGTCAATAAGTAAATTTCTCGACCAGTTATTAACACTTGATGATTTGAGTTTATCTGTGAGAACGTGGTTGATTGGTGAGATTATTGGATATAGGTTCTCCAAATCTGAATCCAAATTATTTGAACAACTCCTGATAAACGAGTATGGGGAAAAGGGTATATCTATTTTGGGCAATATTGGGAATACTTTATTGACTTTTGATAGAAAATGGAATTCTGTTTCAAACAATGAAATCAACAGAGAAAGTTGCATTTTATACAATGGATATATCCCAAAATTAATAAGCATCATAAGGAATTGCATCAATGCTACCAAAATTGAATCGATTCCCATCAATTTTCACATGGAAATGAATGAGAAGCCCATTAACAAGCTTTTTGTATTTGTTGTTGGTGGGATAACACTTTCCGAAATCTCTCTAATTAGGAATATTGAAGATGAAACACATAAAGAAATCATGATTATGTCGACTGAAATAATAACATGTCATTCGATTATTCAAAGTTTGCTTAAATAAATATTGTTTTTTTTAATAACATTACCGTTAAAACATAGAAACAAAATCCTCTGTGATTTCATTTTCAGTGTTAGAAGCCAATTCCATCTGTTGATCATCAGGTTGCTCATTTTCATTTAATTCGGATTGTTCATTTTCATTCACATGCTCACCGGTGATAAATGGATGAGACAAAGCTTTTTCTGCAGTGAGCCTAACATCTTGATCATATACTAATAATGAGTGGACAAAGTCCGAGAAAACTAATATGTTATTGATATCGCTTTCAGAATTTAGAGGAAAATGCTCAATAATCATCTGATGCAAGGTTATTGGCCCAAGAGGCTGAAAAACAGTTTCATGATACAAATGATTCTGTAATAAAACCTCTTGAGGATCCATTTTAAGTGTATAGCCATTTTGTCCATAATCATAGAATTTCCACCATCCTCTAGAATTGGACAAAAGTTGTTCTTCAATTGGTCCCAGTAGAGCAACCATTGAGTGTATCGAATCGCTTTCATTATCACAGGCAAATATTGAAAAATCTAAATATAACTCTGCTGCAATGCAACCAACTGACCATAGATCAATTTGCGAAGAATATGGCAGCCCAAGCATAATTTCGGGGCTCCTATAAAACCTACTTTGTATATATTGTCCTATATTATATGGCCCCTTGGTTGCAGATCCAAAATCTATTAAACAAATATGATCACAAATCTCGCTTGTATACATTATGTTATCAGGCTTAACATCACAATGCACAATTCCCATCGAATGAATAAACTTAAGCGAATTTAGAAGCTGCAAACATATGGATCTTATGCTTGATAGAATGATCATTGGAGCTTTATCCTGCCCAATTCCATCAAACAACGATCTCTGATAAAGAGGCAAAACCATACAAATATGTCCATCTATATCAAATGTCGATAGAGGTGATACAATATTGTCCTTTCCATCAGACACAGCAGCTTCATCAATAGTATGATGAATCATCATTTCTGACAAACCTGTTTCACGATACTGTATTTGATTCTTTATAACTTTTAATGCCACAAATGTTGTGGGGTCTGAAACAACTTGGCACTTAAAAACGTATGAATAAGTACCGTTTCCAAGTATATCGATTACTCTATATTTATTTCCCTCAGAATCTTCGAATATTTCATTAACACAAACAATTCTGTGTCCATCAGATGTCGTATGAGGATTAGGGGGCTCGGCTTCATCGTTTGCGTTTAATTGTCGTCCACAATAATATTCTACAGGTGGAAATATATCGGGAGCGATATGTTGGTAGCTCTCTTTTATAAACAGAGTTGCCTGATCAAGAGCTAGTTGACTCATAGGTGGTTTTTTGCAATAACCGATTTTCTCGTTGAAATCCCCACTTTTTCTGACATGAATAATCATCAGAATTATGGAAAGGTGACAATGTACTTGTTCATTTACAAAACCAACTTGGGATTCTATGTTAAAACGAGGCTTGGGCGATCGAGTATTTTTGCCCAAGCCTCGTTAATACTTATTCTCATCTTCACATTTTCAATTCAAATGAGATCAAAGATCATATTTCATAGCAATTATGGGATGTTTTAACCATGAGTTTTCATCAGAGCCAATTTCATTTGTGTTCAAGGAGATGAAAACAAATAAGAATTTGTGAATTCTAATAAGTTTAAAGATGATCATATCTCTTCACAATTATTGTCAATTTTTTGATAAATGGAAGCGAAGATTTTGTTTGAGGAATATTTATTCGGAGAAGGAAAAGAGATAGTGATTGATGATTTTGATTTTTGTGTAGATCGAATTATTATATTCCCGAAGATTCGTCCTCATCAGCTTGAAACAGCAGTGAGGTTTTCTATTGAGTTTTGCCAAATAGCTGATTTTCGCCGAAAGATACTAGAAAAATCTAATGAATGCCCTGTTTTGATATATCGATTGTATAAGAGAGGTGTTTTTGTTTTTCAAGATATCGAACCAATTTTGAGAAACAGAGAGGCATTCATTTTATGTTATTATTTTCGGAAAGAGATTAGATATTTTAAGAGTTTTATTGAAGAAAAACGCAGACCTATTGATTTAAATATATCATTTTTATGGAATCCAAATGATATTGATCAATTGATTGAATATGGTTATCATCCTTCAAGTGTTGAGTATTTTCTCAAGTATGATATCGTTGATGATTTAATAAGTATTAATAATTTAGGCAAAGAAGCGAAATGGAGTCCATTTGAGTGGAGTAGCAAACCAAAATATCTCGATCTTTTATCATTTTCTGGATTTTTTGGCTCAATCAAGTGTTTTAAGTATTTATTAATGAATGGATTCGTAATCAATAATAATGTTACATCTATGGTTGTTTGCGGTGGTTATATTGATATATTTCATTTATGTAAAGAACAACTGATTGTCGCACAAAATCTGGTTTGTGAAGCATCTGAGTTTTTCCATTTACCTTTGCTTTTTTTCTTTGTGGAAAATGGAGCTGAATTAAATGAAAAAGGTAACGATGTTTCAATATTAAACCTAATTGGACTCCTCTTCAAAAAGCAGCAATAAATGGTCATCTTAGTATTGTTAATTATTTAGTTAATCAAAAAGCTGATATCAATGCAATTGGTAATAAAGCCGAGTTTTTTGATGTGATAAAACTCCTCTTCTTGAAGCTGCAGAGAAAGGCCATGTTAGTGTTGTTGAATATCTTCTAAATAAAGGTGCTGATTTTCGAAATAGAATTAAAAATGATAGTTTCCTTAATTGGGCTGCTGAAAATGGCCATCTTACTGTTATTCAGTACTTGGTTAATCAAAAGGTTGATATAAATTCTCAGGCAAGGGGATATCCATATGGAGCTCCCCTTCATTGTGCAGCTGCTAATGGTCATCTTAGTATCATTGAATATCTAGTTAATCAAAAAGCTGATATAAATTCAATTGGTTTTAGAGTTAGGTTTGTCAATTTAAATGGACTCCTCTACATTGGGCAGCTAATAATGGTCATCTTAGTGTCGTTGAATATCTAGTTAATCATAAAGCTGATATAAATGCAATTGGTAAGAAAATTTGGTTTGTCAATTTAAATGGACTCCTCTACATTGTGCAGCTAATAATGGTCATCTTAGTGTCGTTGAATATCTAGTAAATCATAAAGCTGATATAAATTCAATTAGTAAGAAAATTTGGTTTGTTAATTTAAATGTACCCCCCTTTATTGTGCTGTGAGACATGGAAATCTTAGAGTTGTTGAATATCTAGTTAATCATAAAGCTGATATAAATGCAAAAGCAAGATATAAAAAGACTCTTCTTCATTTAGCTGCTCAGAAAGGTCATCTTAGTGTTGTTGAATATCTAGTTAATCTCAATGCTGACATAAATGAACAAGATACAAATGTTGAGTATTTAGATTTAAATGGACTCCTCTTCATTTTGCTGCCGAGAATGGTCATTTTAGTGTTGTTGAATATCTTATTAATCAACAAGCTGATATTGATATGAAAGATACAAATGATTATTCTCCTCTACATTATGCTGCTAGTAGAGATCATCTTGATGTTTTTGAATTCCTTGTTAATCAAGGTGTTGATCTTCAAGATGGCATTTATTACGAGAGTTATCTTCATTGGGCTGCCAGAAATGGTCATATTAGTGCTGTTGAGTGCTTAGTTAATCATAAAGCTGATATAAATGCAATGACAAAAGATGTTGAGTTTGTGTATTTGGTTATTCTCCCCTTCATTATGCTGCTATAGAAGGTCGTATTCTTGTTGTTGAATATCTAGTTGAGCAAAAAGCCGATATAAATGCAAAAACGAAAGATGTTGAGTTTATGTATTTGAGTATACACCCCTTCATTATGCTGCTATAGAAGGTCGTTTTTGCGTTGTTATATTTTTAGTTGAGCAAAAAGCCGATATAAATGCAATGACAAAAGATGTTGAGTTTGTGCATTTGGTAATACTCCCCTTCATTATGCTGCTAGAGAAGGTCGTCTTCATGTTGTTGAATATCTAGTTGAGCAAAAAGCCGATATAAATGCAAAAACGAAAGATGTTGAGTTTGTGCATTTGGTAATACTCCCCTTCATTATGCTGCTAAAGAAGGTCATCTTAATGTTGTTGAATATCTAGTTGAGCAAAAAGCCGGTATAAATGCAAAAACGAAAGATGTTGAGTTTGTGTATTTAAATATACACCCCTTCATTATGCTGCTAGAGAAGGTCGTCTTTGCGTTGTTATAATTTTAGTTGAGCAAAAAGCCGATATAAATGCAATGACAAAAGATGTTGAGTTTGTGCATTTGGTAATACTCCCCTTCATTATGCTGCTAGAGAAGGTCATCTTCATGTTGTTGAATTCCTCAAAAGCCAAGGAAGGCAATAAGTCAGATGAGACTTAAAAAGCCACATTCATTAGATTGATTTTAAAATTGTGATGAAGCATATGATTTAAAGCGAGTATCAGACAAGAATCTAGATAATGGGAATGGAACCAGAATACCATTTGAAAGAATGAAATGTATTTACCACACAATGTTGGATAGGTCTAAATAAGTCCAATGAGGGAAGGGAAAGAAAAAAACATGAAAATTTGTGATCATATGGACATTTTTGTATCATAGATGAGCGCATGATAGGCATGTAATATTCATTTGATATTTATGGGAACACATGTATTAATTATGCATACAAAAGCCCTGTTTTATATAATTATTATGGATTTTCGTTCAGATGTACCTCAACAAAGTACTTGAAATTCAATCAAAGCAACTTCTACCATGAGTTGGTGTGATAAAACCAAAACACCTTCCATCAGGATGTCCACTCCTAGTTTTGCTGATAGTAGGTGCAATATGTATTGATTATTTGTTTTGTAATAGAGATTGAAAGATCAAATGAGAGAAAGTGGCCAAAATGATAACGCGAAGATATTGACAATTTCTTTTTTGAGTTTAATGTTACAAGATTTCGGTAAAACAAAGGTTCGAATGGTATCATCATATGATCTGTATGGTGTTTCTTTTTCTGAGCACATTGGTGATTCATTTATTGTCATAATAATTGTTGATGACTGTGTGATAATAGGAGTTGGGTCAATGGTGATAACTGGAGTTTGCTTCATTATGGGATTATCTGCATGGCAATAATGGGATGCGAAAAATACCATTTGATATGTTTCAATTCTTGTCATTGAATTGTTGTTGTTTGTTTGGACAGGAGAGAATGTTGAAAATGTTCCAGAGTGATAAATAAAGCTATTAGATATAGATAAAGACCCACTATTTACATAAAATAGGGTATTTTTGTTCATATCAAATATACAATGATCGAAACAAGGATTGCCACCATTAATATAAACCACACCATATGATGGACTTAAGTCATTTATAATATTTGAATATCCAATTGTTCCAGGAATCATTGAGAGGAAGATACAAATGTACTCTGAGACAGAATTATTACAAAATGAATTATAAGCGCTTGCAAAAGTTGATGGGGATTCAAATAGTATATCCGAATAGTGCATTGCATAATTCAATGAACAATTATTCTCATAATACTCTTGAAAACCTGCTGTAGGGCTAATAGAATAAGCCCCATGTGGATAATATGAGCATGAAGATATCGAAAGATATCTCATTACAATATTTTTCGATGAATATAAACGTGCAAAATGATATCCATGTACAGCAAAGCATCTATATGCACACACCATTGTTACCGAAGCATTGATCAAATTGTATGTGTATATTGCGCCCCCTCTATTCAAGCTTGAGCAATTATAGAATACAGAATAACTAACATCTAGTTTGTAAGCACCTGTATACAAATAAATAACCCCTCCATCATCAGAGTATTGCATAGATCTACCGAATAAACAATTACAAATTAACACATCTGTTTCATTATAGGATCTCCCGCCGACAATTGTCTCATCAATACACACACTATTAAGATATATCATTTTTCCTCCGATTATCCAACATGTTGAAACAAGCTCAAAGAGACTCATAAATATAATCAAGAAAAACATAAAAACGGTAGGATTTGAAAGAAAACACAGGCAAATTTTTCATGTTGTTACTTTATTTGTTTGTTTATATTCCAGCCGGATGTCTGCCAGGAGTTCGATTTCGAACATCAAGAAACGATTATTCTATTGTTAAAACAGAATCTAACTATAGCGGACAGTTTTGGGATCCTGTTTTTGAAGGTTCTTTCTGCCCTTCATCTAGCGGAAATTACCAAATAGAATATCAAGGAAATGTGAATAATGAGTATGAACACAAAATAGGATTCTATAAATTAGCTAATTCGTCATCAAATTCTCGAATCACCCCATTAACGTATCTTTACAAAGGAAGATGCTATCCATTTTACACACTACAATCCAATTACCCTCAAACCAATGGTTGGGGAAATCTCTATATCAAAGGACCTGGAGGAATGTTCTTTGCAAATCAATCAAACTCATATTCTTGTTCGAACAGCTGGTGTCTAAACGGTGCAAACAGCTTAAATTGCATAGATTCCACCAGCTCAGGAGCCTTCCACTCGAAACACCTGCTAATTTTATCACTAAACCTGTTTCTTCTGTAAAATTTTACAATGGCCGAAGATATACCCACTCCATCATCTGTTGCCATGTTTGAAAATGGCGAATCCAGAGGCGAAACACATTATTTCCTCGAAAAACAGCAAGATGATTCCTTTATTGGAGTAGGAGACGATAATTTGTATAATTACCAAATGAGGATTAATGAGATGCCTTTTAATGGATCTCTTTTTGTCAGAAATAAGAAAACAGGAGAAATTAAACCGATACCTACTGAGAAATTAATGCAAATATCTCGCCTAAGTAAGATCTCGCAAGAAGAGACAGTGTCCAAGGCTGGCGTCCAAGATTTGGTTAAGTCATTCGGTACAAGAGCAGCTCAAAGAATAATGAAGTTGAGGAGCAACACAAGCAAATAAAGAATAGATATTTTATTTTTTATGGGTAACTGGATATCAAGGGTGCTTTTTGGTCGGAGGAGAGACCAAGATATCGAGATATTTGTTGAGGTTCCCGAAGAAGAGCGAGAAGCTTCGCCTTCTGTATCACAAGACCCTGTTCGTGTTGAGATTCGACAAGATCCGGTGGAAAATGCACAGCCCCCGCCTCCACAGCCAGCACCAGTTGAAAATGCACAAAGACCAGCTAATAATCCAAGACCTGTGATTGATAGGTCAATATTTATTCAAAGGAATAAGTCAAATGAGACAATTGTTCGCACACCAGGTCAAATTAACGGAAACCAGTTCGTTGCTTCAGAGTTAAATGGATGCAAAGTCACCGTTTTAGATTATTGCGATTCAATGACTTTTGATAAGTGCCAGAATACTGATTTTGTATTATCTGCAGTTCGTGGGGCAATTTTTGTTAGAGAATGCACAAATTGCAAATTTATAATGGTTTGTGGGCAGTTTAGATGCAGAGATTGCATGAATTGTGACTTTTTCATGCATGTTAAAACAGGTCCAGTTGTTGAGTCTTCAACAAATCTCAGGATCGGATGCGCGGAAATTGCTTATCCGGAACTTTACGCACATATGGAAAGAGCTAAGATCCCAGTATGCAATAATATCTGGACTGATGTTCATGATTTTACCCCTGGGGATGGACACTTCGCTTATTTAGATGATGCGCACCTCAACCTTCCTCACTTCCCAGTGAATGAATCAATGCTCCCATTCATCCATAGAAGAGATAGAAACTATCTCACATTCCCAATTACGATTGATCGCCAGCATATTCAAAAGATTATCGAAGTTAGTAAGAAGGCAAGGATAGTTAACATAGTTGAACAAGAAGGCATCCCAAATATCGCTTTTAGCATCGAATGTGAGTCTTCTGAAGCCATTCCATCGCTGTTTGGGCGGGTTCCATATGTTTTGTCCAACGAGTAAACAGCCTTATTTCCCATTTTTCCCATAGTAGCATTGGAGATGTCAACAAGTGGAGCACCTGCAAAGCAAACAATATTTAAACTTATAACAAGAGAAAACGCTGAAGGCAAGACAATTGAGCTTAATAGTAGGCCCCAAGTTAGAGAATTGACATCTCCACAAGTTTCATCTCCCCAGTTTTTAAATGAAAACATTATGATTCCCCCTCCAAGACCATCTACACCATCTTCTGGTATTAGTATTGAAAAACGAGCAATAAATAATCAAACAGGAAACCAGATTCCAAGATCGAATTCTGTCCCTATTGATATGACATCAAAGGATTCTCTAATTCATATAGAGAAGAAAAAAGAAGTTTTTTGTGAAAAATGTCCATTGTGTTCATTCGTTGAAACGACAGTATGCATGGTATGTGGAGAGACAATTCTTACCACTGAGTTTATCGATCACTGTCTATCTAGGCACATGAATGAGATTTTGATGATGGTGTTTACCAAAAATGCTGATTCTACCATAAAACAGTTTGCTGAGCGACTTGGATACCACTCTAATGCAGAAAATAATGGAGAAAATGGTTCATTAAGCGAGTGTTCATCTGATTCTGATACCGAAGACGAAGAATACATTGCTTTTATTGCTTCAACAATTTGCACAGATGGGATTCAGGTTAATCCGATAATACCAAGTGTTCCTATTACTAAACCTGTTACAACAAACGAAATAATTTCCCAAGATGGCAATCAAATCATTGAAGAATATTCTCAATATGAAATTTTCTTGAGACATCATAAGTGCATTGAAATAACAGATAGTCAGTGTTTATGTAATATATGTGGAAATAAGTTTTCCAATAGTATACAATTAATGCAGCATGCCAAATCATTACACCCTATAATTGAAACACCACAACTTACATCTGCTCTGTCATTTATGAGACCGAAAAAGCCAATGAGTATCAATGAATATATGCTTGACACAAAATTGAGGCTGGATTTAGTTTTATATCCTCCTCTCAAGAATGTAAGTGTAGGACCAGTTGTCACCATAATGAGGACGCCAAAGTTTTTATTTTCTCTAGTATTCGAAGCATTGGCTGATGAAAATTCCAATTCTCAACCTTGTAGATATCCCAAAGATATGAAAACACCTTGTCTTTGTTATCTAAATGTTCCTGCATCAATTCCAGCAATGCTTGAAGTTCATGAGGCACAATTTAATGTACATATTTTTAATACCAAAATAGCTTCGGCCAAAGAGATTGAGCTTATTTTTGGAAACATTCTTAATAGTTTATATTATGTTGCTTTGAAACAGTTCGTTTTTGAGACAGTTTTCTCGGGTGAAGACTATTTTGGTAAGCTTCACCGTCTTTCAAAGCCGTATAATGCTGTGATAATGGCGCAAACTTCGAAGGAGGATATTAAAGGGAAGTCATTTACATTGGTTATTTGGGTTTATAAACCTTTCTGGGAAATAGGATCATATCAAAGTTTCCAAAAAGAAATAGAAGAGTTATACAATAACAATTCAATAATGAGATGCAAGGTTTGCGGAGAGATATATGCAAAAAAGTCAAAATGCCCTAACAAAGAATCCCATAATGCCAACCAGACATTGTCATCATTTAGTGTTTGTGATATAAAGGCTAATGAAGTTAAACCTCAATAGTATTTATAATAAAAAAAGAGAATGAATATTTACCTTCCCAAACCTAAGGCATCAAAACCCCATGATGAATATGGGTCAACAAATCGAAAGGCTGCTTCACATTGACGCAATAGGTTCATTTGCTCTTCATTCAGTTCAAAATCAAGAGAAGAGTTTTGCAATATGTATGCAGGTGTAACACTCTTAGGAATGACATTAACGAAAGGTGATAGCTGAAGAAGAAAACGAAGAGAAACCTGAGAAGGAGCTTTGCCTGTTTGTTTGGCAACTTCAAGAAGATTCGGATCTGTAGAAATGGAATAGCCACGAGGACCAACCAAATCATTTCTCCCTAAACAGGTGTAAGCCGTCACGAAAATCCCCCTTTTCGTACAATAATCAACAAGAGGTGTTTGCTGGTTGAAGAGATGCATTTCAACTTGATTGGCATAGGGCTGAATAGTGATTTCCTTGTGGTATCTGATTCTTTCCATAAGCTCAATAGAAGCATTAGAGAGGCCGATATGCTTAACATATCCCTTTCTTACCATTTCTTCCATAGCTTTCCATGTCTCAACAATATCGATTCGATCACGCACAGCATTGCCAAAGTAGTCTTTTGGAACCATTTCATCATCAGTGCGAGATTGAAAAGCAACAGGCCAGTGTATTAAAAACAGATCAAGATACTCAACTTGCAAATCTTTCAGGGTTTGCTTCAGGCTTTGTTCAACAAGGTCAGGGCGGTGCTTTGTATTCCATAGCTTGGATGTAATCCAAATCTCATCTCTCTTTAGAGACCCAGAACTGAAAATCTCATGTAAGCAGTTTCCTATGATAACCTGGTTGTTATAAACAGGAGCACAATCAATATGACGGTACTTGCATTCAAGAAGAGAATACTTCAGAGCAGAAGTGAACTTCTCGTCATCAGTAGACTTGTATGTCCCGAGGCCAAGTCTGGGAATCTCCATCTTTTTTCTACCGAGAGAATCATCGATTTTAATCGACCTGCCACTTTTCTGGAATGTCCTTTAAGCTTGATCAGTGTCCCGAAGACACAATAGCCGACCTTACTTTCAGCGACAGGAGCCCATTTATGGCGGCCGCATCCTGGGATGGTTCTTGCCGGATATGGGAATTTAATGATTCTTATAGTTCCTCCCGTTTTTTGACACTTCACCAGGAGCAGAAAGAGGCTGTTTTGCGGTGCCTATTTTCTCCAGATTCTGATATATTGTATTTTGGCAATACCAAAGGAGAAATAAAAGCGTTGAATTATGGCCAAAGCACCAAAACCACTCCCAGTGTTGTTTGTCCACTGCTAGAAAGTCCGGTAACCGGTCTTAAGGCGTGCACTGAGAAGGCATGCGTTGTTGCAGGGTCAATGGGCGGTGCCGTTGTTGTATTTGATCCCAAATCCAAGGATAATTTTCTTATTCTTCATGAAACTCAGAACTCTCCTATTGTTAACATTGATGTTGGCCAAACAATGATTTACTTTGCGACAGCAGGAAGAGCTGTACGAAGGTTAGATCTAAGGAATCCAAACCAGAAAGCCATGAATATTGAATGTAAGATACCATCCCAAATTACATCAATTGCATGTAACACTCAAGGCAACTGCTGCATTGCCGGATCAACATGCGGATTTGTTGAGATGATGTCAGATGATGTTGCAAAGTATAATCAGTACAGATGTCATCGCTCTGATAATGCGAGAACGATGACTTCTTCTAATATGGTTTCTGTATCTCGAGAGAAAGATGTTGGTATGTCTGTAGGTGGTGATGGGACAGTATATTTCTTCAATCTAATGACACCAAAGAAGCCTAGAGAAACTAAGGTGACACAGATCCCACTCACTGCTTGTACATTCGCTCCAAAAGGAGGAGTAGTTGCTGTTGCTTCTGGCTATGATTGGTCAAGAGGCGCCGAATTTTACAAGAAAGAAAAGCTGTCTGTAGAAATCATTGTGAAGAAACTCGGGCAGAATGATATACCATAGAGATATAATAAATGCTTTTTTTATACACAACACCATTACTCAAAGTACCTAATTTTCTCTCTCTGCTTCCGAAGCTCGAGAGCTTGAAGATACTCAACTCTTTTCTTCTTCATTCCATTAAGTGTATCTTCATCATGCTTTCTTATTGTTTTGTCACATTCTCCCACATATTCATTAATTTTATCTTCAAATGTATGAACCCTCTGCTTCAAAACCTCTAATCTTTGCGCTTTAGCTGCTTTGTCAATATCATTAAGAGGAGATTTAAGAAATGACGTTTGAAAACGCTCTTTGGCTTCAATTGAAGAGTCTGTTGATGGATCAGGAACGGAAATCCATGTAGTATCATAGTCATATGGAACATGCTGGTGCCTTGTCGAAATGTTGAGCGGTTCAGGAAGTTTAACTGGCTCAATGCCATCTCTGTATGGATCATAAAACATACTCGCTTTTGTGCGCTCTTGCTGAGTAGATCTAGCATCCAAAACTTTATCACCGAGAACTTTTAGTCGAGGTTCACGACTGATTCCAGTCTGAATTGGCCTGCAAGTAACTTGCTGCCGGTTTTGTGGCAACGAATACTCAACGCATTGATCAAATGGCTTACGGGACTTGACTTTGGTCGTCTCAGGACGAACCCTGGGCTCCCTTTTCGAAAAAGGTAGACCCTCCATTAAAATTTAACGTACACTCAGACCGTTTTAATACCTTTGTCCCTCAGGTGGTTGATTCAGATTTCCATTCCTCTTCATTTGCTCATTTATCTCTACAAGGATGCTAAGAATAGTTGTTGATCGGTTCCAGCTTCCAATGAGAGGGAATTTGTTTGGAACTATATTGCCACTGTTATCAACAAAGGGCAAATTGACTTTATCCATAAATTTGACAACCGGGGGCTGTTTGGGATAATTATCGCCACAATGGAATGAAATAGATATGATTCTGCCGTCAAACCTTGTTCCGGGCTGTCCGAGTATGGTGCCAATCCAATTTGTCAAAGTCGCATCTGACTGCTCTTTGAGACCGAATGATATACCTGGGGGCAATTCTTGACCTTTTTCACCAATTTCAAGTTCTTCGAGGAGACGGAAGTTGCGCGGAACTTCAACCATTTAAGTGGCAAACCGAGAAAAGTGTCATTTGGGAAATTTCTGGAACCAGGTTTTTTCTTCGAAATGCGCTGGTTTGTTTAGTGTCTGTTCTTCTTTTCCTTACATATAGTACCGAAGAGATAGAGGTTCGAATTTTTTTTGGCGGAAAATTGGTGATTAGTAGTTTGAAAAATTTTTCGATTGATAGCGGATTTTTTAATGAGCACATTGAGGGTATTTTTGAGTTTGTTGATGAAAGGGTCCATTTTATGTCAGATCTGGTGTTTGTTGGGAATACGACACAATTTAACATTAATGAGAATCAGAATTTTAGTGTTTTTATTTTCAAATCAGTATATTTCAATAGTTTTGGGGCTATATATGATGGATTAAGTATGATATATTTTGTTCCAAAGATGCAAAAATCAAAACTGACATCTGTTAACTCTTCAATTAGTATTATTGGCCATTATGAGAGTGTTATTTGTATAAATCACAAGGCTCAGTATGTGTATGGCCACACATTTATTGATGTTATGGCCGTTTTATTAGTGTTTGATCAAAGCATTGTAGATAACAGTCACTTCATTTTACTTAACAGACCGCCAAAACATCTTTTAGAAGCTTTGGAGATATTTGGTATCGGAGAGGGAAGATATCACGAGCAGACAATTGATCAATTCGTTTATTGTGATCATCTTTATGTTTTATATCCATATGGTTTCAATTTTTATTCATATAAATGTTATAAAATGCTTCAAAAGAGGCTTAGGTTATACTTTAATTTATCATTCGAGAGCCCTTTTCGTTATTCACTCTATAATAGAGCCGAGAAAGTACGAAAAATCGAAAATTTCGACGAGATATTTCTTAAAATTCAGGGTGAAATCCCTCAAAAACATTTTGAAAAAGCTCCATTTTTTGAGTCACTTTCGGAGAGCTCGAAATATTTTAACCAAGTGGTATTCTTTTTTATCGGATTTCACGGCTCTGGAATGGCAAACATGTTTTTTATGCAATCAAATACCACATATGTTGAAATTCACACATCATTTAATACAATGAATTCAATCATGATATCACGAACACTTTCTATTCATCATTTCTATTTACGAAAACCTGAAGTTAGCCATTTCCAGAAAAAATCATACACACTTAATTCAACAGAGTTAGTTCATGTGTGCAAAGTGGCATTAGGGATCAACAAACCATAGATCTGTTTCTAAAATGCGGATTTTTCACATTTTTTTTTGAACATTTAGATTAAATCTTCTCAAAGAAGTACCAAAAATGAATTAATCTTTTTGGCAATTTTTCATTCCTTGGAATGATTCCAAATCAATGAAGTATTCATTTATCCTTTTAACTTTGATTCAAACCCAACAATATTTATTAATCGTAAAATTCCACTTTTTGTAAAGTAGCTCTTTGTAAAAAAAGCTAAATTCTGATGAGTTTAGTAAAAAGAATTGCAGAAATTCCGATTCCCGATAAGCTTAACGAAATCCAGAGAGCAGAATATATAGCTTTTCAGGATGCAATGACTGATTTGGAAAATGAATGGATCGGCCTTGAAAACGGGACAAATCCAGAGCAGATTGCATGTCTTGAACAAATTCAAGAAATCAAGAATAAAAGATATGCTCAAGCTGATGAAAGGCTTAAATTACGTGTTGATATCATAGAAAAGCAATTCAAAAAAGAAAGTGAGAGAATCGAAACTGAACAAGAGGAATACAAGAAGCTACTATTTGATAGGTTAATGAGAGCATATTCACAGTCGTACCAATCGATAGTTTCTCAGCTAAAAGAACTAATGGGAAAGGAATTTGCTACATTTAACGCCAACAACAGCATCGAATTCCCATCATTTGTTGCCGAGGGTCAAATGAGAACAAGATTACAGCAACCAGAAGAAGGAAAGCCAAGGTTACATCAATCGGATGTTGAAAAAGATATCAAACTTATCCAATCTATTATACAAAAATCCAACCAAGATGAAAATAAATAGTATTTATACAAATCTAATTGATGCTGATGCATTTGGTTCATTCGAAGAAGGAACTACTGCAAACAAAAGATAGAAATCACCATCATATTGAGCAAAGGACTTGGTCTGCATAACAATATCTTGATTTTTGGAGTAGGAAAACTGATCAGAAGTGATTGTTTTCAAGTGACTCAATGTATCTGAAGTTATCAAAAAATATTTGAAGTGATCCCTTAATGATGTTTGGATCTTAATTTTGTTGGAAAAGTCTTGTCGAGAAATCATAAATGAGTGATATGAAGGATGATCTTGTGTATTTGATATGGAAAACTGCTCATTGAGATTATGATGTTCAATGTGTTTATCACAATTGTATCCAAAATAACCATCTGGACACTTGCACCATCCATTCTCACATATTGAATTATTAAAACACGAAAAAGGACAAGGTGAGCTCAAATAATTGACGGATTTTGGTTCCTGAGTCTTGTTAAAATGATCAAATGGTCCTGATACAACAAGTGTATAATTCACATAAGTATATGAAAATAATGATCCTGATTGAACAAAAATGACATATTCAAGGCTATTATTAACAAAAACTTCAATGTTTTTGACCGTATTCTGATAATCAAAAAGTTGATCTCCGACAATATTATGGTTGCCAATAATAATCGATCCATTTGGCATTCTAATCCGTATATCCATTTCAAATAATACATCATTTTGCGAATCAGGGTCCATTGGGGGATCATTCCATGACATAGTTACTTTAAGAATACCATCATATTCTGGTATGAAAATATATGAGTGGAAAGAGAAACCAGAAAGCTTTTGTTCATAAAAGAGTCTGATTCCATATTTGCGATTTGTAGTATTGTATGTATCAGGAAATATAATAAATTTATCAAGTTGAGGCATTCCAAAACCATTTTCTGAATAAGTGTTGGTTGGAGATGCAATATGGGATAAAATAGCTTTAAGCATATGATTTGATGTTTTGATTATGTTTTCCTTATTCTCTTCTCCATTTGGATACCATCCATGTTTCAACCACTGTCTAATTAAAAGAATATCGCCAACTGATAATGCAGATGACACTGATGTACCTTCTCCAATCATAACCCCGTTTCTTCCACACTTTCCTTCGCCAAATGAATTTGCAGAAGGCCCAAACACAGGTCCAGCTGGCATCACAATATCAGGCTTAATCTTTTTGGATCCATGTTTTTTTGTTGCAGAGTAAGATACAGATTTAAATGGAGATATAATGGAATGACATTTATCATTGTAGGGTTTAATATTAACAATACTTCCTGTTAAAAATTTTGATCGGTATTTGGGAGCGATCCTTATAATAGTAACTGTTTTGTTTTTTGATGTATATGGTTTTGAATGAAATGATAATATAATTCCACTATATTCAAAAAACTCAAATGGTAAATCACCTTTCTCATCGATAAATGCATTTCCCTTATTCAAACCTATAATATATCCTTGTTCTAAATGACTTTTTTCAACTTTTGCAACAAGATCCAAATAATTGACACCATGAAATCCATCACAGAATGCTATTACACTATCGCTATGATCGATTGTGATAATGACTGTAGACGATTGATCAACTCCGTTCATAACAATATCATTTCCATATATGGATCCAACAGTTAATACATTCTTGCTATCAGCTGGAGATCCAATTACTTTTCCGTCCCCGCTTGGAAAAACAGCCAGAATTTGAGGATTATTATATGCTAATGAATCATATGCCCTAGTTAGTATTTTTGAAGGCGGGGTTGTCCAAGAATTCAACTGTGCTGAACAACAAAATGCAGAAGGAATGGATAAAACATCACTAAAATCATCAGGGAAAGTAAGTCTACCATCTTTTCCAACAAAAGGCTGAATATATAGTCTAGCACCAGGAGCAACACCATTATAATATGACCCTTCACAAAACATTTCAAATGGATTCGGACAAAAAGCATCAGCAGCAATAATTCCTGAAACAAATGAACCATGTCCACCACTTACATCCGATAAATTAAGTAATTCACTGTAGCCAATGATCTTTCTATGTTCGTTATACCTTCTTTCATCGATACCTGTTGCTTGGGAGTCGTAAAACCAACATAAATTCGGGTCTATTCCAGTGTCAACTATTGATGCACACTGTCCATTTCCTTTAATCCCTTTTTCATTTAAAATGCTCCTTATATTATATGGGGTAAAAGAATTGATTTGCATATCTATTTCATCAGAATGTGATATCGATCTTGAGTATCTCATATGTAGATTTGCGGAATTAATCCTATCAATTGCCCTAACACATCTATTGTTTTTCAAAAAAGATGTGATATTTTCTTTAATATGTATTAAATGATAATCTTTGGTAATATTAACATGATATTTTTCCAAATAACATGGGAAAGAAACCATAATTGCATACAAATCACCTGAATCAGGTGGATTCTCAGAAAAATCCTTGTACTTTTTTTTAATTTTATGCATCTTTATACCATTTAATGATTTAATTTCATTAAATTCCCCTTCTTTTAAAAAAGCACTAAACTTGTGTTCATTGATGTAATAGACCCTCTCTTTTCCAAGATTTTTAACCAAATCACTGCAAAGAAGCGCATTATCACATGAAATGAAATACCAAGTGTCTTTTAAGTTACTTTTGACAAGCGAAAAAGAAAATATAGGTAGAAAGACTATCATATTATTGCTGGTACAAGAGAGAAAACAACAAAGTACTTGTCCCTGATGATACTCTTCCTTCTTGTTTTTGAGAAAATGGCGCTATTTGCATGACACTTATATGTTGAATAGTGTTGAATCGACAACGAGGTTATTGTTTGTATACAATCAACTAATGATGCGCTTGCAGTCCTATATGATCCATATATTGCACAGTTCTTCACGATAAGTTTACCATTTTCACCAGAAAATAGATAGAAGTGATTATTGATCAGGTTGCAAAAAGAAAGCAGAGTATATGGATTCTGAAAGTTGCGTACAATACCAGCAGAATCATCTGCCTGAGTATTGTTAATGATGTTGGTGTATTTAACATCATTATTTCCATTTATAAACACAATTGTTTCTCGGTATGAAGCATTATTGCAACAAAGATTGGTATGCGAAACCCATGATGAAGAGCAATCATAGAAAAATGCCCCTGATCGAATACCATTTAGGTTTTGGGATGAGTTCACAGATTTGCACGTATGAATTCCATATTGAAGACAAAATGGGGATCCTTTATTCTTCCCATCCATTATTGGTGCACATCGAAGAATAGAAACGAAATTTAGTGAATTATTCTCGTTCGTTTGAACCATTGAATAGTAAAACTGTCCTAGGTTTAAATAAACATTCGTGGGATTTGGAGTAAAACACCAAAATGCACAACAATAAGAAACTCGTGATGACAAAACATTTAAGAAAAAACCACCACCCCATGCAGCAGTAGAACAGCAATTTGAAACCACAGAGTTCTTTGCAACCACTTCAGCGCTCGTCCTATCAACAAAAACTGCACCACCACTCCCTGAATGGCTCAGGTCTTTAAAAAAGCAATTCTCAATAACTAAGCAATCATTAGACACATTATATATCCTACCAAACTCATGATTAACATTAAAACAACATAGGAAAGTAAAAATCATAAAAATTATGTTTCTGCTTTTGCTCTACAGTTCTGTTTCCTCTGTATGTATCAAGGAGGAAATAGAACAAGGCCGATCTTACGATGTTGTAAATGTTGATTTGATGATATCGAATTGCTTTTTTAGAAGGATTTTAGCTAATAGTAATGATGGGAACATAATTATGATTTCTAATTCAAATTTATTGAAAATTACTGATTCTATGTTTTATAATTGCAGAACAAGTGCTTCTTATGGAGGAGCCATTCATGCTAGCTGCGTTTTTATTGAAATGAATAAAATATGTGTAAATGAATGTGCTTCCAGTTATGCAGGAATGTTTCTTTATGCTTCAATTCAGCAAAACATTACTATTGAGGCCACAACTGTTACAAAATCTAGATCTGATGGAAATGGTTATCACCCTATTATGTTTGGGTGCCTATACTCAACATTTAATCAGAATAATTTTTCAAATAACTATTGTTATCATGGATCCAGTATTTGTTCAACCAGTAATACTGGTTTTTCATCAGGTTTTTGCACACTATCTAATGATAGATCATCACATTCCATTGTTCTTTATTTAGTATCCGATTCAGTAACATCTAAATTCGAAAAATTGAACCTCTTAAACAATACTCAAAATACTCAATCGTATGGGATCATTTATTCAAGCGGGTTTTCCACATTTAACAACTGCTTCTTTTCCTTTAATAGAGACAATATCTTGTTTTATTGCGCAGCTCGTTCTATTTCTGTAACGGACTGTTTTATTTCCCATTCATCATCATTTTTAAAGTCAGGAAGTGTTTCTATCACAATTATATACCAAACACCTGAATATGCATTTAATCATGCACATTTCAAATCATATTATTGTTTTGCAGAGTATGAATTAACAGTGAAAATGGTCAAATCAATGCCAAAACAATCATGTTCAATCATTCTTCTTCAATTATTAATCATTACGTTTATGTGTATCTGAATAACTATTTTTGCTTTTCTACCAGATATGTCAACGTTTTCCCCGTCTTTATCTCTATTTCACCTCTTTCCTTTATCATATATGAAGATCCATAAACTAATTCATATACCGATCTCGAAATATGTGTTATCATTGGAGGAGCATGATGTTCCATTTGTTGAGCCATTGGTATTGCAGGTCCCAAAATTTCGAAAGTTGGTTTATCAATTCCAAATACACCAGCAACTATTGGTCCACCCGAATGTATTCCAATTCTTATTCTCAAGTTTTGATTTAGTTCAGTATTTATCATTTTGATTGCATCAATTGCTTGAATTCCAAAATCTACCGCTTCTTTAGCAAACAACGCCGGTTGATTTATCTCATCAAATAATCCAGAAGCAGCCATATAACAATCACCAATACATTTTATCTTTGTCATTGTTGAATATTGTGAAATCAAGCTATCAAATTCCTTGAAAATTCTGTTTAATGTTGATACCACGTCTTTCACTGGATTTGAACCACACCAAGGTGTGAATTCCACGATATCGATGAATACTATTGAACAACATTGAACAGAAAATGATATGTTTTTCTCACCATTTCTAACTCTTGTAACTAGTTTTTGAGGTAATATGGATGCTAATAGTTTATCAATCTTTAGTCTTTCATCAGTAATCAACTTATTATAAACAATGCTTTGTGTTTCATCTTTCATTGTAACAACTATGTTTTCATTCAAATGATCAATTTTGACTTCAATATATGAGATACTATTTTGTTCATTGTGATATTTCAAATGAAGTTCTTTTTCATTATCTAATTTTTGAGTTTTGACTTCAATATCATGAAAAGGATTTGAATCTGAGAATCCTGTTCCAACTTCAACTATGTTTTTGTTGATTAGATTATCAGGATTCAATGATAGAATTCTATTTGTGGCATTGTTTGCAAAAGAGATTATTCCTTTTTTATCAGTGATAATGATTGATTCAGGTGAGTGTTGAACAAGAGATTGATATACTTTGACTGTATTAATGGAATTTTCATATACTTTATCAATGAAGTTTCCAGAAAGGATATTTACAAAAGTACTATTTGATAATAACATGTTTGAAGGTGCTTGGAGCAAGAGTTTCAACATGAATTTTTGAATTTTTTCTGATCGATTTATATGAGAATACAAAACAAATTCAAGTATAACACATACACAAACTAGACTTAGAATTGAGATTTCGGCAAAACTCTGATATCCTTTTGTCATAATCATTATTGCTGGTATTATCTTTTCTGATATTGGGAGAATATATTGATCATACATATGGTATAGCATGATATGCCAATGAAGAGTCATAATGTATTCATCATTAGCTACATTGAATTCCGAATTTGTATACTTTTCAACAACCCCATATGAATCCAAAACCACAAAAGAATATAAAATGTCTGGATCCCAGCATTTATATGTATCATGTATTGAATATACTTCAGAGTTTTCAATAATTTCACACTCCCCTTTTCTATTGTTTTCACTTAATACTCTTGTTATTCCTTCAAAAGGTAAAGCATTTAATTCTGGTTCTCCAAATCTTGTAGCAAAGTAGTTCTTTCTCCCTAATTCGCTCCAATAACTTATATTTGACACAATATCATTTCTTGGAATGCCTTTAAAAATAAAACCTCCTTCTAATACTCCAAAGAAATGTAAATATACAATTGATGCAAAATCATAAGTATATGATCCCAAAATATAGTCTAAATGAGGTGCAACCATTTCAAATTTAACTGAAGTTCTATTTATATACATCACAGCAATGAAAATTGTTAATATTTGGATTATTACAATTGTGATCATGAAAATACTTTGTGAAGTAATATCTCGAAAACTATTAATTGATGTTTCACTATTTTGAAGGGTTTTCAACAGTGAATCTTCTTGCTTTGACATATCACTATCACTATGGCTTGTACTCTTTTTGTTTTCATCATTCTTAACGTTTTTGAATTCGTCCACAATTTTGGATAGTACTATTTTTGGGATTGATGATGAACATCGTTGAATTATTTGTTTTTCTTTAGTTACCATTTTATTCACAAATAATGTTAGTATAACATTAATGAATACTGTAATAGATACTAATAATATTAAAATCTTTATCAGGATTTCCGTTATATATGCAATATCTTTATGAATCGATTCCCTTGTGAATTTGATAGCGTCACTAATTGAAACTGATATGGTTTTAAGGTTCTGAAACATTGATAAAAAGTCCGTATCATTGAGAATATCCAGACTTATATTTTTTTCTAGAATATCTTGTGAAATAACCAGGTATTCCATTATTGCTTCTTGGCATGACATCATTTCATAATTAAGAGAGTCTGAATCATCACTAAACTTTGAAAAGTTGATGTATTCATCAAACATCACTTCTCTAATCTTGATTGTGTTCTTATCGTTTGCATTTGCTTGAAGGTTCTTCACCGTTTGATAAAGTGTTTTTGATAGTTCATCAATCAAGAATTCTAATTGAACTACAGAATCAGAACTATTTCCAAGAGATACAGGAGGAGGTTCATCATAAGCCATGTAGGGAACACAATCAGCCATTTTTTCGAGGATGTAGTGTTGTGATACTCCAACAACATGGAACAACTGAGTTCTCAGATTTGATAAGTGGTACATTGAATACATATGATTTGTTAAGAGCTCAATTCTTAAAGATATATATATCATTAATATCAGAATTGGCAAATAATTTAAAGCAGAATTAGTCCATCTTATTGTTCTGAGCTTTTTATATGATGGGATGTTTAATTTATCTATACTATCTTGAAAACTTATCTTCTGATCTTTCTCTGTACATGTCGTTTCTTCATCCAATTCCAAATCTTTTCCAATAGAATCATCAAATATGGCTCCGGATCCTATTTCTGAAGGTTCATTCAATAGTGAAAATGGCAGAAGGGGAAATTGTTTTATTGCGAACGATTTCACAACATCATTTGGTATGCCTGATCCTAAGGACTGAGCCCTACTTTTTAATACCCAAATGTTATAAAGAGAAGTATCAGTTTGGATTTCTCCAAGAAATTTTGCATAAGTCCTTGATGCATATTTATTATTTGGGTATTTTTTCAGAATCTGAAGGAAATTGGCTGAAGTTTTTTCTATTAATAAAAATGTTAAATGAAGAGCTCCCTCAATTTCCAGAGAATTACCTTGAATAATAAGCTCCCAAATATGTCGAATCCTATTTCTTATTGTGCTTCTTTCTTTATTAAGTTTCTCCAAAGATGCTCTTAATTCGGGTACAAGATTAATTTCTCTCTGTCTTAAAATAGTTCTAATTTGAATCTTGATGAATCTATAAATCTCTCCCTTGTATCCATTGGATTTCATTTGGATAGGAATCAAAGCTAATAGTTTTGAATTCTCTGGGTATATTGCACTAAACTTTGTCAAACAAAGCCAGGTTGAAAAACTGTCCTTCCATTTATTCATTGAGTTGATAAAAATAGATTGATTAAAACAAATAGGATGAGAAAATGAAAAGCCATCAAAAAGGAGTTTTCTAAAATGCTTAGAACTGTTAATATTGTCTAGGTTTGCCTTGTTTTCTTCAAGAGAATCAAGAATATATAGAGATTTCGTGAGTTTTGATTTCTTAGTGTAGTGAATTATAATATTTGACACAATAAATGAGACAATCAAACTTGGCAAAATCAATGAAGGATAATTCACAGAAAGTTTTGCTGCTAATGTATTAAAGGAGACAATTATTGCCGATGACATCTGTGTGGCTAAATAATACTCATCTAATAACGGATTCACTATTCCTGCATCATTTATAAGGGATAACACACTCATAATTAATATGCAAATCAAAATACAGTTAGAAATAGTTTTAAGGTTTTGGTCGCATGAACATGTTAGTCCAATAATGAGGGGACAAATAATTTGGAGAACAAAGCTCCAAATTTGGATAAATGGATTGATAACAACCAAAGAATCTGTCTGCATGGCTATCATCATCGAATTCACAAATATATAAAATACAATGGTGATTAGCAATGATATTGTGATTAATACTGAACATAGAATAGAATTCATATCCCAGTTCCTTGATTGAAAACAACTATTCAGAATTATTGCCAAATAGTGGGACAAAATTGAAGGAATAACATGGTTGAGGAAAGAATAATATATAATTAGTGGGGTTTTCCATCGAATCTTTTGATCCTTCCAATACAGATTTGATATTATCATGAATATTCCATAGAATCCTATTGTAATTATTGACAATCCAATTGATTTCATTTTTACATCGCTTTCATCTGAGTAACTGTTTAATAAATAGAAATTGGCAATTATTCTCCTCAAAATATCTCCATCACCATTCCAAATAGTTGAATTTCTATAATCAAGTGAGGGGGTAATAATCAATAGCATCCTAATAATCGCAACTAAAAACAGATAGCTCTCTGGGGCATCAAATTCATAAAAGTAAGCTTCAAATCCATAATACAGCTTTTTGCCCATATCTCGTAAGCCATTCGTCTCAATTAAGCCAAAATGCTTGCTTTTAGAGTATTCGGAAGATGTACTTGCACTATCACTCAGAGTCATTTTTTGATTTACCAATTTGAAAGAAAAATCCGTTTGAATATTTTTTACATCAGTTTTCTGAACAGTCATTTCGGGTTTTATATGAAACACCAAACGTTTTTCATTTAAATCAGATTTTAAATGAATGAACAATCTTCATTGACCAAATCTAAACAGTTATCGATTAGCGAGACTCAGGGCCAGATCGGATCAAAGGGATCTCGACTAGAAAGCATTGTTTTCATTGTTATTGATAGTATTCAGAAAACTGTTCAGACATTTGCATTGATTGAGTGGTTTTATTTATTTGTATTTTTATGTGAAATCGTTATTGTTTCACTGATGAGATGTAGTTATGATGAGAATTCAATAATAGTAGGTTTCTTTTTATCTGAGTTTAGATTTACAGAATATAATTTGAATGTTTTCGGTATAGTTATTATGCTTTATATGGTATTTTTCAGTTTAAATTGCATTTTACAGTACTCTGTATCAATAAAGAGAAGGAAAGTTAATAAGATTCTTAATCAAATTACTTATTGGATTGAATATCGAATTCCTGTTTTAATGTTTTTTCCATGCTCATTGTGTTTGGGTATGTTTATCAAACATTATATTATTTGGGGCAAATATCCACATTTGTTGCTGGCAATATTTTTATTTGGGTTTTATTTGGTTTTGATTGTAGCAATATATTATTTTTCGTCTCTTTTTTCGGTTTCTTCTTACTTGGACTGCTCAATCATTGGTTGTTTTGATAGGTTTTTATTGATAAGGGTTTTATATGGCTATTCGTTGTTTATTATAATGAAAAGTATTTCAGGATCAAAAAACTCGGCTAGACTATTTATATTATCAATATTTGTCATTTATTTATTCGCAATTTCTTTAACATTGAGGATTCCTTTCTTTTTAAGCAAAAAAGTGAGTTCATTATTAAGTTCTTTCTTTCAAGTGGTGACCATTTTCCATATTTATCAGATTTTTTCTGTTACAATTGATTATAACGCAAATTTGCCTACCATAAGTGCTTTGGTTTTTGTAGCTTTATATGTATTGAATAGACTGTATTACAATAACATTTTCCAGAAAATGAATAGTTTTATAGAAAACTTTTCGAATAATGAAAGCACAATTCAATATGACAATTCTTTCATACAGAAATTAATAGTTTCTGAATATCATAATCCAAAACAAGCATTTTTCTCATCTAACCTTGTTAAAAACTTTGCTGATTCTGCACTTACGACAAAAGTTTTAAGTTTATTAGCTCAATTAATGTCATTCTTCCCTTATGAAGGACGAACATTGTCATATATACTGAAATCAATAAAAGAAACACGAATATTCCCTTTATATATCAGATTTCAAATGTTTCAAATTCAAACCATCATTGAAAGGAGGCAATGTACTAACTCATCTTCTGGGTTTTCTAATACAATAATCGAAATACAGAACAACCAGAACCAATTGAAATCACTTTACTCATTTATTTGGAAGAATTTTCCTCAAAAGAATTACTATTTTTCTTTATCAAGGATCTCAAATAATGGTAAATTGCTTAATGAAGAAGCCATTAGAAAATGGCCAAACAATCCAAAAATTCTTCATGATTATTCATCATATTTAATAGAGTTTTCCATGGAATTCTCTCATGGGCTGGAATTATATCACCGAGCTGTCATTGTTGAGAATGGTCTAAATTTTGAAATAGATATACCATACAAAAGCTTATTAAAGCAGTATCCAACTTATATAAAAAATGGTATCTCTGATGCAAAAGGAAATTTAATTAAAGCAACAATAGCAAATAATAAATCAAGCAATACATTGCAAACAAGATTTAACAGTCAGTTTTATAATAACTCCAGCGATGAAGAAGCCATAGAAAGAAATGCTGCTCAATTATTAAGTTATCATAAACTGAGGTTGGCATATGAAAAAATATTAGATAGCAAAGAATTGAATTCATTATTCCGCCTCAGGCTATTTGTCATATTTTCAGTGTTTTCATCTTTGGGGTTCTTTATTTTTATTTTTGTATATATGTTTCATGGTCTTGATGATAGATCTAAAAACCTTTCTCGTATATCTGATCTAATCAAAATGAGATATTCATACTATCATGCTTATATGTCTGTTATGACTTTATGGTTTAATTTCATGAACATTACTAGTACTCATTTTTTCAATACAGTTTCTCCTGGGACAAATAGTGAATACGCATTCTATTTCAATAAATCACAAATTGCTGAAATACAGACCTGGTCTGATAATGGATTGTTCTATACCAAACGATTCATTGATGAAATGGTTGACAATGTCAAATCGATTATGAAAGAAATGGCATCTCAAATCATTCCAATGCATTTTTGTAAAAAATCAGGTCCACTTTCATCATATAAGAGGGATACTTTGAGGGGGCTTTATATTTATTTATTGTTTAATGTTAGAGATATGTCATCTAATATCGAGATTATACATCGTTGGAACACATATTCATACTGGCAAGAATCGGTATTTAATGCGTTTACAATGAATAATGCATTTGAGTCTCTTTCAATATCCATTTTAGATGACCAAATAAAGAAAAAATCTGGTTTCTCCGATACATTAAGTGTTGTGTTAAATATTAGCATGATCATTTTTGTGCCTTTTTTAATACCAATTGTTCTATATTTCCTTTTTCTTTCATATAAACAAGTTAGCAATATTCTTTCAATAAATAATGAAGCCTTAAAAGAAATCCAAATTCCTAATCTTCATAGTGTTCAGAATGATCAAGTTGTTGAAGTTAGTAATGATCATGGTTATACATTGTATGAGATTGGGAATGTTAAACATATTATATTTGTTGTTTCTCCAGTTTTGTGTGGTTTGTTATTCTCAGTTGTGTTTTTGTTCTTCATCCAAAGCCAAAATGAGCAATTTTTGATGCTTAATCAATGGTTGTACTATTCTATCTCAAGAGCAAACAGTGTTGTTGAGAGTCTTATTGGAACCATGTTTACCATTGGTATTCATCGATACAATCTCACATCTCCGATGTTGGATTCTAATCAAATGTTCAACTGGACAGACTCATCACTTGATCAACTCAAGAACTTCAACAACTATTTGCTTCGTGGAACATCTAGCAGTTCAGCACTTTCTGGACTTTCAACAGAACTTGATTCTATCCATTTTAATGATATTTGTCCATCTCCAGGAACTACACTTACCAATGAATCATATAGCTGTTATTCCCTTGATAGATCCATCTCTCTATTTACCAGAATTGGAAAGAGTATTCTTGACAAACCTTCGGATAATACGATGGATGCAAAGACGAATATGTATGATTTCTTTAATTTAGCAAATACTAAGCTTTTGAATCCAATATTTGAAACCGTTAGGCTACTTAATGATTATACCAAATCAACTTTGCTCACTTTCCATTATCAAATTGCCCTTATTTCAATTACTGGGATATTGTTATTATTCTATTTGGTATATTTATTTTATGATTCTGCCAAAGTTTTTGAACAAACATTCAAAGGCATAATCATGGTTTTGAAACGCATTACTCCTTTGTCAATACCTCGGGAAAGCAAGTTGATGTATTATATTCAAAACAAAACAAAAAGTACATCTACACAAGACAGTACCATTTATGAATCCATCTTCAAAAATTCTAAGAATGGTATTATTTATATCAATGATGATTTTATTATTGAACACTTGAGTCAATCAGTTACTAAGATATTTGGTTATTCACCTGAACAACTTCTTGGACGTCATCTTAATACGATCATTCTTTCAACAGATAATAATGAAGTTTTTAACTATCTTCAATCTATGAAGAAAGGTCAAAGCAATCACATTTGTGAATGTACAAGTCTTGGTTTGAATGATTCTGAGAATGAAATCAATCTTAATATCACAATTATTGGTATTAGTGAATCTAATTCTAATCCTAATACATTTGTTCTTATTATCCGAGATGATACTATATTGAAAGAGCAACAACACGAAGCTCAAATTGCCAAGAGTATTTCTGAGAAACTTCTATATCAAATCTTGCCACGTGATATTGTTAATAAGATCAATATTGGAGAGAAAGATATTTGTTTTTCTGTTTCACAAAGTAGTATTGTTTTCATTGATATTGTTAAGTTTAGTGATTATAGTTCTAATTCATCACCATCAAAGATCATGGAAACACTTACATTGATCTTTTCTACTTTTGATCGTTTGAGTTCTAAGTATCCATTAATTACGAAAATCAAACTAATTGGTGATATCTATATGGCAGGATCAGGACTTTTTAGCAATGATAGTTCATCGACATTACATGCCGAGCAACTTGTTCGATTTTGTCTTGATGTTTTATCAGCTATGGATGATATCAATACTCAACTATGTACATCATTATTATTGCGAATTGGTATTAATAGTGGAGGTCCAATTATTTGTGGTGTTTTTGGTACAGACAAACCTGTTTTTGATATCATTGGTGATCCAATCAATATTGCATCTCGTCTTCAGAGCACAGCGATTCCAGGGACTATTCACATTTCCGAGAGTACATATGAATGTATTAAGCATCTTAATATTGATGTTGAACGACGTGGAGAAACACAGTTGAAAGGCAAAGGAAAGATGAACACATATCTTGTTCGTCCAGCATATGCATCTGAAATGCTCTTTAATGAATTGACCTCAATGAGTGATACAAACATTGGACATAGTTCAAGGAAATAGATAAACAATGTTTTATAGTACTCTAAAAATCAAATTTATTGGTTAAATGACAATTTCTTATATCCGGGGGGTAAAGCAAACTGGATGGCAATTCTCTTGCCCATAAAGTGCTTCCCATTCATTGCTTTTTGAGCTCTTTTTGCGTCTCTAATATCCCAATACTCTATATAAGCTTGTCCACCATTCAAAGATGGAATCCTTATCTGCTTAATTTCACCATACTGAGAGAAATGAGACTGAATATACACTTCTTTGGTCGCTGGAGCCATTTGAAAAACTGCAATTGTGCCGAGATTTGGTGGATGATGCGGATCAATCACTTGATAATCTTGAATGAATGAAACACTAATGATATTCCCAAAAAAAAGTGATCCATCCATTTTGTGTTTAGCTTGATATGCCTGTTTTAGATCATAAAACTTAAGAACAACATTCCCTATATCTATTTCATCCATTATTATAGAATATAGCGAGCCATTGCTATCAAAAAAACTCCTTATATCGCTTTCAAGCACTCTATGAGGCACATTGGAAACTAACAAACAACGTGATTCTGGTGCACTCTGAATATCTATACTAATATTTTTAGGAACAAGCAGTGAACTCGGAGGAGTTTTGCTCTTTCGATACTCTTCCATACCAATATTCCCAAGAATTACAGACACCTCAGGATCATTTAGGTTGATCATCTGAGGATTCTGCAATGTATGATTAATAACTCCAGACAATAAACAAGGAGGAGTGGACACCAAACTTGGAGGGGTTCGAACAAATTCGGCCCATAAATCTTTATTTTCCATGTCCAAAATCTGGAGCAAATTTATTGATCGTTGGAAGCTTTTCAGAAGACTCTTTGCCAATTTTTTCTGTTTTAACGGAAAGCGTTAGTGCCACTTTTAATCGTTAAACCTACTTTACGTTGTAAAATCGAGTAAAATCCAAAAAAAGATGAGCTTTAGTGTTAATAGTGTTCTTTCGTATTATTCTCGCCTCAGAAGCTCGAATAATGAACAAATTCAAGAAGTTAGTTTTTTGCTTGAAGATTTTTATCATTCTGGGGAATCATTATTAATTCTATTGTCAATTTTAAAAAGCGAAGAGGATGAAGTATATAAACTTCACGCAGCTGTTGGAATTAAATCGAGTATTTGCTTTAATTGGAATGTTTTAAATGAAGAAGACCAGGATTCATTTTTTAGACAGTTTTTATCAGCAATAGTTTGCGAAAACAGTGAAATTGTAGAACAAAATCTTATTTCTTCGATTGAATTAGCTATGAGTTCGAAATATTATGATTCTGTTTGCCTCTGTGTTCAACAAGCTTTGAGCGATGGACTTATCAATAAATCTATCCATCTAGCAGAGCTTTTATGCTTCTACAAGGAGCTAATGCACGAACAGTACGTATCATCTTTGTTAATTGAAGTATGTAACAAAGGTCTCAATTCTTCAAGAACCAGCATAGTGTTGGCAACTCTTCCTCTTTTTCTTCGAATTGCGTCTAATGAGATTATTTGCGATCTTTCTATGTACTGGGATCAAATATTATCGATTTTTGATGTTTGTATTAATTCGATTGCAGATATGCGTGTTTTAACATCATCAATCAGCGATTTTTTAGAAAACATCCAGAATTTGTGTGACCCCATATCCCTATACGACAAGTGTATTGGATTTTTTCATATGAATGGAATTGATCCTCAGGTTTATGTGCTGTTATTTCAAATCATTGAATCCATATGTGAGTTATATGAGGGGTTTTCGGATGAAGATTCTACTTACATTCAGATTATACAGATTGCTTTTGAACTTTTTTACTTTTTCTTTGATGTTCATGATGATTTTTCTATATCAAAAGTTCAGTTTTTTGAGTGTTCAATTGGAGGGATTTGCACTAATCATGCTGTTCTCTCTGTCTTATGGCAAATATGTGACCAAACAATGATAACCGATAAAGGTAAATATGCTACAATGAGCTCCCTATGTGCTACTTATGAGAGATCAGATGGCTTTTATGATGATAAAATTGGATCAATTCTTGAGATTCTATATGAAGCATTGAACTCAGAATTTGAAATTATTAAGAACAAGGCAGCAGAAACAATAATCGAGTGTTCACCACTTTTCTGTCGGAATCCCCATATTAATGCTGTGATTCTTGCAAAACAGATTGTTTATAGTATTCAAATATCCCCATCTATAGAAATGCTTGAAGCATTAACTTCAATTTTGAAATCAATTCAGAATAACTCTAGTGTTTTTAAAGATGTTCTTGAACTTATTATTGGTTTTATCAATACATTTCACTCAACTTCGCCATTGTATTGCTTGTCATCTCTCCTTACACACGGATCATCGAAAATTGATGAGTATTATAATGATATTGAAAACATTATTATACATTATCTTCACTATGATGGAGAGGATACTGTATTATATAGAATGGCAGCCCTTAGATGTTTGGAAATGTTAATCAGATCGGGATATACTACTATTATTGAGAATAATAGCGATATTCTTCAAATGATTTTTGAGGGAATCAAACTTGGGAATACGTTTTATCAAATATATTGTCTCAATGCTTTAGATTCTATCGTAGAAATGATTCCAAAACTTATTGATTGGGACAACGATGTTCTTTCTATTATCAAAAACTTTGTTACCATTGATTGGGATCAGCAATTCTCTCTGAAAGTATCGCAACCATTAGAAGATTCTTTGAAAAATGATGAATCAACATTCAGAGAAAAATATATTGCTGTTTCAATTTGTTTACGATTACTTACAAAATCCTTCCTCAGTTTTTCTGATATATACCACGATTGCTTTGTAGAAGTTTTAGATAGAATTGACAAGTTAAAGTCATCATTGTCAAAAAAATGCATAAAATCATCTGCGATTTCACTATCATATCTCTATTTATCCTTAACAAAGCATAGCGGAATCAGTGACGATATTATTCTCAAAATTATTGATGTGTTATTGTTTTTGCTTCAAGATCATTCTCTGTTATCAGTGTTTCCATATATTGCTGATACATTACACTTGATTTTAATGGATTCTTCAACACCTATTCAATGCGATACGATTTTTCCAATATTACCAGTATCATATCAAATCCTGAATTCTTCATCAACAATTCTTTTGAATCATACTGTAGCCTCAAAGTTTTTGGATATAATTTATTGTGTAGTTGTTATTCTATCCAAATACTGCCCGACAATGTTGAAATCATTTTATGAAGATTGTATAAATTATACCAATTTTGAGAATCAAGTATCATATAGCTTAACATCATGTATTATTTCTATTCTCTTTACTTCTAGCCCCGGCCTAATGGATGAACCCACGAAAGAATCACTTATACATAACCAAATTGAGCTGATAAAAATGTCAGAGTGCTTTTATCCTCTCAGATCTTTACAATACATTGCTCAATCATATGATTATTTGATTAGCCCTCATTTTTTGAGTATTTTGGATATTTCCTTAGATATATTGCGAACAAATGAATCTGAATCACCACAAGGAAAACTAATTAGAAATAATGCTGCATTTTTAATCATCATTTTATTAATGAGAATCAACAAGAACAAAATTGTTGATTTAGATACAGAGAAACTCTTTTTTTGTTTACCTATTCAGTATATACCGAACTCAATTACCATTGAGTATGATTTTATTGAGTTTCTATTCCATAATTTCTTAGAAAAATTCAATGAGATCCTAATAGTGACAGTTCCAGAATATATAAGGATACTGAAACGTCATAATATAGATGAAAAACAAAAAGACATTCTGAACTCTTTCATCAAGATCAAATCTGAGATGTTTTCATTCTAAAGTTGTTTAATAAAACTATTGTTGTTAAGTGATAATATACTTGTGTTGTAATTTATATGTATCTCATATTCATACTCTTTGTCAAAGAAACATGATACAATACTCAAAATTGATGAATCAGCATACACCAAAACAGATCCCTTATGGTTATTTCGAAAGCAGCAATCCGCAATAAGTCCACGAAAAAGCATCCGAAAAGCAGTGATACCAGAGCTATGCGATCCTCCAGTACAATTGTTAACAAAACATAAAGATATGTTTCTATTTGATGGATTACTTGAATAATCAAAAAATGCCCCAGAAAACTCTGCAGTACACCTGGTGAAGCTGCATTGTTGAACAACCCCAGAGTTATGTTGAACTCTAAGGCCTCCTACCCATCTTTGAGCATTAGATTCACTAAAATTAGATCTATAAATGTTAAAAGAATCATTTTCCTGCCTCCCATCTGCAAAACATCCTCCAACCCATTCAGCCGAAGAGTTATGAATACTTGAATCGCTAATGCTACTTATTTGTGAGTGCGAAATATGAATAGATCCACTGTATTTTGCATGACAATCCTTGAAATGGCACTGAAATAATGATACATTGCAACGATTCAAAAATAATGCGCCTCCCTCCTTTTCTGCATTAATGCATTTATAAAACATACTGAAATTCATATTATATCGAAAATTATGAAATTCTGCTCTCATTTTATAAGTTTTTCTCCCCTGATTTGACAATCTTATTGGATTCTCCAAAAAAACATTAAAAATGCTGTCTTGAACAGAAAAAATAGCATCACTCGGTATGATATTCAACCTTAAAAACACAAAAAGCCACATTTATAAAAAATCTAAAACTTTTATCTCAAGCACAATGTGGGATATAACCTATCCCAGTAATATGCTACATTATCAGGAATATCAGTCAACCATTCTTCAGCTGATTCTAAAAACTGAAGTTTAGTCATTCCTCTTGATCCTGACCATACAAACACCTCGTTTACCTTATATATTTGTGCCGCACATAACCCAAGTTCGCCAGGAGGAGGCCTCAAGTATTCCATAGGGATGTTGCATTGCGGCAATTCATCGAATTTTTTATCTTTCAAATACTGATAATGCTTTTGTACTCTCCACCCTCTACCGAGATGATAATGTGTTTGCTTTCCGGGGATGTGTATACCTATTTTATCAGATATTTGAGCAAGAATTTCATCTGATGCAATTCCTACATCAAAAGACACATTCCATAGATGATCCTGAGAAGAATTAACATAATCCTCGACCAAACGCCGAGAAAACACTATTCCTGAATTGATCATAAGCATTTGGAAGAAGTACCTTTGTTCAACACAACAACCAATCATAAATCTTTCGCTTAAAGGCCTTGTGCTAGTTGTAACCCTATCCAAATACTGGAAAAACTGATTTGTCTTGATATATGCAGCATCTCCGATTACAAAAAGGTATCCACTAGTCGATCTTTGAAGAAACATTTTGAATGTCCTCAATAAAATATACGCACTTGGGTTAAAAAGTTGAGGAGGCATCGATGGAATTGTGATTGTGGATAAATTGCAGTCTGGATGAGACCAAGCATTGGCGGAATAGATTTCAACTCCATCAACTCGGGGATTTTCCAAAAATTCGGACACCCATTGGTTTGCCATTTTGCAATGATGAGGTTTTGGTTGATACTCATCATCTATGATTGCAACATAGATCTGTTTGTCATCTGATACGGATGATAAACGCGGAGCTGGTGGATTTTGAGACCTCAATTTCCATTTTTTGGGTTTAGGATTATATGGTATTGTAGTAACAACCGAATCAGCGAAATTTCGGCCACTACGAACTATAAAAAAAATTGAAATAGCTGTAAGAACAGCTGTAGATACAACTAAATGATTTATATGAACCAGTGACCCATAAGACTTAATCTTCATATTAACAACAAAAATATGTTTATTAATGGCTCAATGCATTAAGATCTGCTCCACATATTGGCTCCATAACATCCCTTGGATCTATAAAATTTTGGATGCTATCAGTGAATTCAAGGTTGAGAAGGGCTTGAATACGATGATGATATGTGGGCAAATTCTCGATTACTGATGGAAACTCTTCATTGGAAGGAGATGGATCAAGAGAAACGCTGATTTTAGGGAGGATTGACGTCTGAAAGAATGGGAAAAAGTTTAATGTTAGTGTATTAACTTGAATAATAATTGGTGGAGGCATATCAGAGATAATATCTTTCTTAAAAAAGGCCCACATTGCGGATCTAAACAAAACCATTCCAATAATATCAGAATATGAAGAAATTGGAGAAGCAAGCATCCAATGATACAAAAAGAGTGCTCCCTTCTCCAGAAATCTAATACATTTTTCATAACTGATCTCATTATCTTCAATCATCAGCATCAATGATGCCCATATAGCTGAAAGCTGAGATAAAATACCATTGTTTTCAGAGATGGGATCGACTAGAAGACCAAATGAGTAATCACCCGATGATTCAGGATAATAAAATATTGATACATGGGAATTAACATAGAGGACAATCTTTCTTTTAATCAATGGTCGGATATCATCAATACTCATTGAGCTATTTATTTGTTCATGAAACTCTACGTGTGATATTAATCTAAATTTGTTCTTAAAAAATCCAAATACATTTTGCTTATACTTACTTAAAACTGTATCAAATCCATTCTTGTGAAAATATATATAATAATGATCATTAGTTCTCTTAAAAAGCTTTGCCATTGGATCAAAAATGCGAATCCAATGGCCAATTGATGAATATGCTTTGTGCAAGCTTGTACTCTTAGGTTTTTTTAACATTTGCATTAATTGAATAACAGCCAACCCAATGCATATATCTTGCCTATGACTATTTGATACAACTAAGAATCTATTACCAATTGGAGCTGCACTTGTTATCAAACTTGAGATGATTTCTGGGTTTTTAAGTTCATAAGAAAACCCTTCTGGATAATTATTCTGATGAAAACTAAATTTTGGAATACCATTATTAATACTAGGTATACCTAAATCAATGGGTTGATCTTCAAGAGATGAGGATAATGATCGATATATTCCAGATATTAAAGAATTAAAATATGAATGAATTAAAGTTTTTTGGCATTGTTGTTGGGGAAGTTGAGGAGATCCTAATAACAACAATGATAAAACAAGTATTATTCCATCATCATCATTCCATTTAGCCCTCATTGCAAGACTATAAGAAGTTTTAATATTACCAATGGCAAATTGCATAGCAGAAAGATAATAAAGTGCTGATGGATCATCTTCGGCTGATGCCCATTTAAGGCAATCCATTGCTGTTTCATAGTTATATCTATATAAAAAATAAAGCCCCTTTTCAAGCGGGGATAAAAAAGATCCGGATATGGCCTCGTTAGGGAGAGATTCGATGTATTTAACCAAAGAAGGCAGATTTTTAGAAACAAAAACCTCACTATCAGACTTCATAAACATGTCTTGATTTGAGTAATTATTAATACTAAATGTTTCGTTATAGTACTGATGAAACATATTATGAAGTGAATCTAAACCCATCGGATACGTTGATTTCTGAAAATAAGTGAGTTCATTGAACTCAGAAATAGAATTTACAGTCGAATTAAAGGGATCCATATCCAAAGAAATACCCATATCTTTCCTGGCTTGAGCAAAATTCCCAAGTTGAGTATGGCAATATGCACTATTTGCATATAATAGAGCACATAGTTGAGAATTTGGTTTCCTCTCTATCGCGCTATATATATATTTAATTGCCTCTGCATATTTGCACATTGATATCATCAAATTGCTTTTTAGAATTACATCTCTTAGTATTTGGTTTTCTTTCATTTTATTCTCGATCTCTCAAGAGCTCAACAGTAATTTTTCTGTAATCCATAATTCTAAATCTTATTTTATTGAAGGCAGAATGGCCGAGTGGTTAAGGCGTGGGATTCGAAACCCCATGGGTTCACCCGCATCGGTTCAAATCCGGTTTCTGTCGATTTTTTTTTCTTTTTCGAAACTATGGAGTTTGATTTGGCAAGTGATATTTTTTTTTATATTTCGAATGGATACCAAGGAGTCTGTTTTAATACTTCAGCACATTTTGAAGTGCGGAATTCTTGAACCTTCTATTTCAGATGAAGTTTTGCCCATCTTTCCAAGTGATGCAGCTTCGACTGTAGCAGTTACATTGGTTTCTTGTTTTTCCCAAAATGGCTCTTTACCTGCTTTTCCAACATCGTTTTCTATTGACTGGGCCATTCAGGTTATAGCCTATTGCTTATCTTTGCCAATATTGTTTAACGAGTCTTTATTGCAAGCTCTAACAGTTTTTCGTCACTGGGTATTAGCTGATTCTTTTTTTCCAGATGTTTCTACCAGAAATGTATATTTTCGGAGAATTTTTAGGTATTTATCTCTTGTTTTTGAATACAAGAATGACCATTCTCATCCAGTGAACAGAAAAAAGCTAATATGCCTTCTTCTCAATGATATTGATGAATATCAGTCTAAAGCTGGGCAATATTTTGAAGACGAAACATGGAATGTTTTGGTTCGTGTTTTAATTGGAGCATGTGATTTTATGACTCTTCCCGAAACTTTTCACGAGTATGCTGAATCGAACAAAAACCCTCTTCTTGTTCAATGTTTTTTAATAACATACAAAGTTTTGTGTAATTCCAAGCTAACCAACGCCGTAATATGGGATGATTTTCTAGTTTTTTGCAAAAAATGGTCATTGATTGAAGAGTTTCTCGTAGCTTGGCATCAAAAAATCGCAGAAATATGGTCAATATTACTTTCGAATCTATATAAAGAAGATAACTCTATAAATAATGAAGTGGATGAAAAATTCCTATATCTCAAAGGTTTTCAGCTATACAAGTTTATCCGCTTAATAGATTTCGATAATATTTGCCAGAAATCTGATTTATTTAAAGTTTTTTCGAAAACAGTTGTAGATTTGGTGGATATATCCACAAACAAATCATGCAAATCTCCATCTCTTTTTCAGCCTCTCTTTCCCGCATCTCAGTTTTTTGAATTATTTGGAGATTGGTGTTTTAAGCCCTTTGAGAATGATTTTTGTACCGGGCATACTGTATTAATTAAATCATTAATGACTCTTGTTCCTGATTGGGACTTGCCTGTTGGTTCTCCTTGGACAACAGCTTTGTTATCTACTTTCTATTCAATCATTCAGAAAAATAACAAACAACTGTCTCTTAGTTTGCTAAGCAATGGTCATAGTCTAATCATTAAATATCCATATGAGTCCATAGTTAAGCTATTCCAACATGTGATAGATAATTTCGATTCATCGAGCAATCATTGGATCACTTTTTGGACTTCTTTTGCTCCTTTGCTTTGTGATATTGGAGAAATGAAATTGATCGACTCAAATGTTTTAGAAACTTTTTTGGAAAAAACTAGTGATTTTCGATCAAAACTTAATGTTTTATTTGTTCTTTTGCATCATCATCCTGTCTCATTTGCCAAATATGTTAGTAATTTGCCAATTAAAACACCAAACAAATCATCCGTCGATGATGGATTTCTTTATGTCGATTTCTTAACAAATTTGTGTTTGATGATCGCTGTTGCACCATCATTTCACAAAATGCAACTAGATATGAAACCAATGCTTATACGACTACTTTTATGTTTTAAAGAAACAAGAGATTCCAAAGGTTTAATGTCAGCTTTTTTGGTTATGGTTTCACAATTATCTAAATGGAGAGATGAGATTTATCACTCATCTATAGCTGTTGAGTTGCTTGATTTGTTATCATATTTATACGATTCAGAACTTATTGATAAGAAGAAAATTTTATCTGTCTCTCGGCTTCTTTGTGGTCGATCAATCAATCGTTCTATTGTTTCTCTGAATGGAGAATCTCCCGAATTATGTGAAAAGCCTATTGTGTCTTTTATGTGTGGAAATTCATCTATAGTTTCTCTTGTAGGTGATTCTAAGAGACAAGATTCCTTTTTGGTACATGTTAGAGATCCAAGGGGTCTTTTTGTATGGACTCTGTCTGATGATTTACCCAAGAATCATATGTTTATTCCCCAAGAGTTAAATGATTTACCCCCAATCGTTAAATTGGATATTAATCCAATTAAAAATGATTATAACGCTCCTTTTGAAGAATTGGAATCCATTACTACATATTTAACTGAACATGAAGCTATTGATTCTGAATATGAGCATTCATCTAATCACACTGAAAAATCCTACATATTTATTCACAAAATGCAAAAAATCGATATGATGAAAGATGAAGAAGTTATGAAGCATCCGTTACTTCATTATCAGCTTCGTCATAAGATTGTCGATTTTCTATTCCAGTCAGGCATATATTCCAATATTCGAAAACTTCAAGAGCCACCAGAGACGGTTTGCAAAAAGTTTGATTCTATTCCAACTGCCCATGTTTTTAATGTTCCTGTTTATCATCTTTCAGATCAAACACTTGATTTATTTGGCACTCCTTTGTTCAAGAGGTTCTATTCTCTTTTAGGAGCCAATTATTGCTTGACAGAATCAGAAATTCCACTTCCTTCAGTTCAGCTTGGCCTCCTTTCATTAACATATACGCCTTCAGAGCAACCAAATGAATCACAAGTATGTATAATGTTTTGTGAGTCACCACTACGTTTGAATTTGAAGCACAAATCAATACCAAAGAAAGAATTAATAATATTTGTCACTCCACTGGATACTATGTACTATTTAGTTAGATCAATATCCAAGAACAATATGTTTTGGTCTGTGATATCTCAAGAGAGGCTCGTTTCTGTTAAATATCTATCTGAGATAATTGCTTCAACAATATTCTATCATATTGCTATCAAAAAGAGCGAATTTTTCTATTCTAAAGACGAAGAAAGAGAAGCATATCTTAGAAGTGTGCCCACAACACCTGTCTCCCTCCTTAAACTTGTCGAATCTCACACTTTGGAGTCTTTAAGCCTAAACTAAAACTATTTTAATTAACCGGTTTTAATGAACAACTCTAAAGCTTTCGATTCAGTTGGAAAACTGATTCCTGTATTTGTCCAGAAACGTAGTTTGTTATTTCATTACCAATTTGATGTTCTTCGTCTTCTAGATTTTAATAATTTGGAAGAATTATCTCGAGTCGTTTTCAAAAATCCCATAGTTAATATTTTTGTTGTTTATGATCCTGATCTTGAGTTTTTAGTGTTAACTGAGGATAATTACGCGCACCATTCGTATTTGGATGGTTGGGCATTAAAAACTAAATCATCAATTAAAATTGAAGAGAATATCATGCAAGAAATGGCTTTGCTATATGATAATGAATCAAATTTGTGTATTTTTTTTGAAAATGGGCATGTGTATCGATTATCAAAAAAAAACCCATTCGATTTGGTTTTAGATTGGCCTCAGAGCACTGGTTTTAAGATTAATAGTATTTTTATGGCCTATCCATCAGAGAAATTCAAGAATTTTTCTTATAGAACAAGTGGTTTTATCACATTTCAAACAAACACTGAAGGAACACTGATTTGTACTTATTTTATTGATTTTGAGCAGAAAACAATCAAAGATGGTCCATACAAGATTCAAATATCTCCTCATTCTCAATGCATATCACCAATGTTTTTTGCTCAATATAAAAAGGCTTTCAAGATTGATCCTTATACTTCTGTTGGATCTATTGATGATATTTATATCTCATCAGGATACTATGGAGATGTTGCTTATGTTGTGAGCGAAAACTCAGGTGTATATTGTCTTTCAAGCCAAGGTGTCAACAAGATAACGCAACTTAATTGTATACCAATAAGAATTGAAACCAATGGATCCCAGTTTGTTTATATAACAAATGATGGCTTTTTGGTGTCTCAATCAACGGGTGCAAAAATTGATCTCTCATCATTTATCAGACTATCCGAAAATAATGCTTTATTGATCAGGTCGGAAAGTGGGCAAACTTCAGCTTTCCCGATGTATCCTTGTCCAAAAATTGGTGAGCCTAGATCATTAGTCCATGTTGAATCTGTTGAATCTCATTCTGGATCATTATGGAAAGCACCACACAAAATTGTTTGTCATTCATTCTGTGTTACAGATAAAGGAGAAATTATTATTGTGAGTACATCTGGATCAGTTCATATAATTGAAATTAACAATCAAGGTAATGCTGAATGTATATTTGATAAAAAATGGGATAGCGGAATAATGGCTGTTGCTGTCTCTGAAAAGCATTTTGCTGTTGCTTCTGTTGATAATCGTATCCATGTATCTTCATACCATCCTGATGAAAAGTACTCTTTTACTTTCCAGTCGGTTTTATGTATATCATTGTCATTGTCAACATCAACTTTGGCTGCTGGATTTTGTGATGGATCCTTCATATGTGCTTCATTAGTTGAAAGGGGACCACTTTTCACCTCCAAATGTTTCCGAATTCCTATAACAAAAGTTGTGAATATTACAGATACATCTGTTCTTGTATGTTGGGGCGAAGCCCATGCAATTGTATCGCCGAATTCATTGCAATGGGTGAAACTTCCTGTCTATCCTGATTCTATTGTTTCCACTCTTTCCTCTGGATTAATCATGATTGGGAGACAATCAAGTGTTGAAATATATAATTTTGCCTCCAAATCTTTGTTAGCACAGATTCCTCATAGGTCTATTGGTGTATGTTCAAATGGAAGGCGCTTTTTCATTTTAACCTGTAACAATGAATTGATTGTTCTTTATTATCATAGAGAAATATCTGTGGATCATCAATGTATTCTTAGTATTGAAAATCCATGTGGGATTGCGGCTGTGGATGAAACTGTATATGTAATTTGCGAAAAATATATTGCAGTTTTCGATATGAGGGGCCATAGGATCGATACTATTGAAATAATAACCCCTGTTCGTTATTTTGAGTCATCACCATGTGGATTATATGTATGCTTCTCGAGGATGGTCTGGTTTATCTCAAGAGATCAATCAATGAAAAAAATTCCTCATGAAAAATCTAATATAACAGGTTTTACTGCAATAGATGATGATAGATTTTGTATTTCCACGCCAAATAGATTACTTGTATGCCTATCCAAAGAAAACCGAGTAAGTTTTTCGACAATTGCCAAAATTGAAAAAAAGGTGCGGGGTATTCAAAGTGTATCATCAAAGCATGATACTGAAAAAGACACTATTGTGTGCATTATGGAAGATAAGACAATCGAGACATTCCTTTTGCCACAAGGGAAATAAATGTGATTATTATATACATTCATATGTTAAAGGTACAGGGATTGAAGAAATATTGTTGATTATCTTTTGAGGGATACCAATATACCATATTCTTATTGATGACATGGATAATGGGGATGGAAAGAAGATGTCAATTGGATAGTGGAGTGATTTGGGTACTGTTCTATGAATATACTCTTTGCGGTATGATCCTATTTCAAAAATTATCCATGTTGCATACTGAATGAACTCTCCAAATCGCACACCACATAATTGAATTTGCTGATTTGTGTTCATGAAGTGGAACACCTTTTCATAGTTAAAAAAAGGATCAACTGGAGATACAGGATAAACCTTTGGGATTATTAAAGGTGGAGGTGATGAATATAAATCCGGCATTTGAATTTTTTGTCCTAAAAACACAATCGATTTGATATCAATCCTTTCACCAAAAAAAGAAATCTCAAGTTCTCTTGAAATAAAGCCAGCTGAAACCTTGGAAATTGGAGCCTCGATCAAATATGTATAAGAATTATCAGCTCTTACTATCATTGAAACATCATATTTTGTCTCAACTTCTATAAAATTGATTTCTGAATAAGATGAGAGGAATACATGAATCGAAAGAGATTTAGAATCAACAGCAAAAGTACTTTCGCCATAAAACAGTAACTCAAATGGACTCTCAGATAATGGTACATCATATACAATCCCTGTAGGTTGAATACTCTCTGGGAATCTAGCAAAAAACGATGCTTTGGCCCTTTCTATTTGTTTAATATGTTCAATATGTTCAAAAACAAAAGGATACTGTTCTTTGGTAGCTTTGGTTATCATTTTCGGAACCTCATTTCCGAATTCATATAATATGTTCATGTTTTCAAGACAAGAGCTGCAAAAGGTTCCCTTAAAAAACGAAGATGATTCAATTTGGCATATTGGGCAAATATGAACACCACATAAATCACAAGAAACAAACAATGATACTTTTGAACACTTATCGCATTTCTTTTTCTTATTTGTTTTTTCGTTTGTGTTAACATTAGACAAAAGATAACCGATATTATACGAATCAACAACGTTCTCTCCTTTTACTAGATCAATGTGATGATCTGCTATTGACCTATGAAAGTGAAGCCTTTTATTCTCTTCGGATAAAATATTTGAAATATCGACTTTTCTCTTGGTCTTGGGAATTGAAGATGCTTTCGAAATAAGGTAATTATATTTTGATATATCTAAATCAACTATATTTTGGAAACTATCTATTATCTCCCAGTTGTAATTCTGGCCATAAATAAATATTGTAACAATGTGAATGAAATCATAATGGGATTCAAAGAAAAACTGGAGAAATCTGATGGGTTCAATATAATATGCTCGATAGTTGGGATCGTGATTATTTTTATTATCGACTGAAAATGATAATAAATTGTTAGAAGAACTCGATGATTGAGGCATAGCTAAATCTTCAACAATAGGGAACATTCTATTAAGATAATAACCTCCATTAATTGAAACAGAAATGGGAAATGAATAGTGTATATTGCTTGAAGGTAGTTCTAATATGATTTCAGATAAAAAAAATGGACGAGGAAAAGAGACAATAATCCCTTCAGATACAATTGGTACTTGTATTGATTGAGATTGGCCTGAGAGAATCCTTGAGTCAACACCATTTGGAGCATATATGAATGACCCTGGTGAAAGAGATACGCATGAATTGGGTTTGAAATTGGGAATACTTTGAAACATAATTATAGGTTCAGACACAATAACTGATGAATATCCGACTAAAGTAGAAAAATGATTGATTGAAAAAAGATAATCTTTGCGAAATGAAGCCATTGGAATCGTGTCGGATAAGAAACAGCCCATTTCAAAAGAAATTTGAGCAAATAATTCAATAAAAGATGGTGTGAAACTCTCAATATCGTCGAGTCTTTGAAGGGGACTAACTACACCTTTGATCCCATTATGTTGTAAAATTGAAAACAACTTACAAAACAGATAAAACAATCCTTCGGTTTCAATCTCGAGTGAATCAATAATTGGTACTCTAAATACTCCTTTCTGCTTGCTAATTACCCTCATTTCTCCATAAATATCAACCTCATACATCGAAAAACCATAATCAGTAACTTTTTGCGATATACAACTCCAAAATAATTCGACTAATGAGTTTTGGTTATTTGGTGAACGAAGTTTAATCTTAATATTTTGCAAGCCTGGAACATTTGAAGTATTTAGGATAGAATGAGCTTGTGACTTATGTATTGAATCATTGTCCGAAGCAAATAATAGTGAGGTGATATTTTCAATTTCACTATTTTTTCGCAATTTTTCTAGGTATTTATCATTTCCATCACTTATTGCATACTTATTATTGGATGATGATAGATTTATATCTCCAACTCTTAAAACATGATTGAAAACCCTTAATCCATTAAACATCTCTTGAATAATGTAAAAATCTATTTCATATTCATATTTGCAAATACCATGTGCATTAAGTCCCCTCTCTATTGATGTATATTTCGCTTGTTGACGTATGATAGCATAGAATTGTTGAGATGAGAGCTCATTATGGCTTACTAAAACAGCTCCCCTAATAATTGATGGACAAATACAAGGTATTTTAATACCAATCATACTTTTAGAAAGCACCTGGTTCCATTTAAAGAAGGTATTTTTAGGCTTTCCGAAGGAGTAAGAAACATCATATGTAGTAGAAAACAAAAATGAATTATTCGAGAATCTATAAGACTTGATTTTTTCTAATGGAATAGAGATTTTTGACTCAACACGCAAATTAAAAGTTACAAATTCGGAATCTGTGATTGAATATACAGGATGTGTGTTAAAGATGGAAAAAACATGCTTTACACTCTTCGTAAAAAATAAATATCCATTTTTTCCAGAAACAACATATCCGATTAACGAATGATAATATATCTTGTTAATAATTGTATCATCCTTTATTATAACCATAATTGCATCATTTTCTGACGAAAATATGTCAATTCCGAAGATCCCAGAGTACACAGGGTATCCTAACAAGGGATCAAACTTAATCAAATGAAAATGCTGTGTTTGTGGCTCGTGAGCAATAATATAATTCCAATTAAGTTGAGTATTTATATAAATAACCAAAGATTTATTCATATTATCATTTGATTCCATATAACAACTACTCACCTAGGATGATCTGGAAAATATGTATAGATGAGATTCATGATCAGCTCGATGTTTGAACCATTTTGGATTGACTTTTGCAATAAGATTTTAATGTTATCGATTACTTGGCTTGACTGAAGTTGATTATTCTCTTTAATGGGACCAATAATAATCATGATATCAGTAATCATATCATCAGTCATACACTGTAGGGAACTTGCAGCTGCTACTGATTTGGTAACCACATTCATGTATTCTCGGCCAAAATACTTATATGATGATTTAATTGTAGCCTCAAAACCAGAGGTATCACCAAATATTGCAAGTTTGGCTGGCTGGACATTGTTTCGATCAGTGAAAAGCATTGGAAGCAATACTGTATATAATTCTGGAAGCCCTGCAATGTATATTTGCATGTTTGGCTGTTTGGCTTTCATTTTCTTGAATAGAGCTATCATTGGTTCTGAATAAACCATTTTATTATCTGTAAGGATGACTCTCCGAAGGTTTACAAGAATTTCTTCAATTTTGATCAAGAAAAACTCATCATCAATAGCTAAACAATGATTAGAATAACACTCGAACCCTTTCAATATTTTCTCTCTAATCGCGTGTCCAATAAAATGAGAATGTGTCGAAAAGAGGGCTCTTTTCTCAAAGATTTCTAAATTGTTGATTGCAATAAACGCTGTTTCTGATGATGTTATGGATATTGAAAGCACTTGATCTACTAATGTATTTGGCCTAGAGATATAATATGAGCTCAATTGTTTTATTGATTTGAAACAAAGTTGCTTATTGAAACTAAAGAAAGAAAACTTAGTTAAAAAAACAAGGTAGAGTAGACTGTGTTCTGTATCACGGATTTTTTCTAATTGACTTAACAAAGTCTCCTGAATCTCTTGAGAAAATATTTCGGCCCTATTTGATAAATTCTCCAATAAAACCTTGAAAAAGTTATCCTTAGAACATGAAGCTTCGAGTTCTAGATTAGGAGAATTAAACAATGATTTATACACTTGATAGGTATTTTGATTCACAATAGTAACAAGTCCTTTTGTTCTTTGTTGATAAACGTATGCCAAAGATGCTAAAAATAGGAAATAGAACAGAATCTCTCCGTATTTTTGAGCATTATTTGATAAATCATCAACTATCTCGACAAAAGATCCAAATAACGAAATCAAATTTTTAAGAATATGTATCTGAATATCAGTAAATAAATAATTTTGAATAATACTGAAAAGAATGCTGCTAAACTTATTAGTGTTGACAATAATAGCAGATATTTTATGACTTATAGAGAAGAGATTTGATTCGATATACGACTTAATGATTAATAATGGATCATTTGATATGAGCTTCCTCAAAGTTTCGCAATATATATGCATGCTGATATATTGAGTACTGCTATTGAGCATCGAAAAACTTTCATGAAAAACATTCAGTAATTTGGACATTTCAACAATCTGTGGTTTTGTGATTTTAGAAAAATAAACAAAAAACAAAATTGAATACGACACTTGTGTTCTTTCAGACATCTTTGGTAATAAATTAATGCTTTTTAACAAAAATGCAGGAAGTAACATTTTTTTTGGAAGCATTTGTTCTACTAATGAGACATAAAATGGTAATGCTGTCTTAAAAATTTCAACTGAACAAACATTTTCTATAGTAAAGCCATTACTAATCTTCAAACATGATTGGATAATAGAAATACATGTCTGTGAGATTTGGTTGTCTTTTGAAAGAACTCCTGATAACAATGAATCAACAAGCAATAAAAAACAATCATCCGAAAATGGCACAATCTTTGATAGACGGGAAAGTGATGAAAGCAATCCTATTGATTCATCGATAACTTTCATATATTTTAGTGTAACTTTAATATAATAGTTACAGAGATAAGAGAATTCAGTTTTAGGAAACATTAATCTTTCTAATTCAGAATCAAGAATAGGATTTTTGGAATTTGATAAAAGCCTGCCCCATGTTGAAAGAACCTTCTTTTTAGCAGGATCTGAAAATACAGAAGATTTTGGAATAATTTGTGATAAGAACTCAACAAACATTGATTCTTCTGAATTCGAAATACTATCACATGAATGAATGATTATATCATTAAAATCACAGTGTCCATTCATCTGGGAGACTAATTTAAGCAGCAGATTATAAAGATAATGGGTATCATTCGATGTTAATGCGGTCTTCAAAATGAATTTGAAAATATTAATTACCTTATCATTTATATTAAACCTTTTGTTAATGATATCAATACTTGATAAAATGGTTCTTGTTAGGGTTGAATCAATGGGACTGGTAAATATGAGATTAAGTAGAAAAGATCTGTTTTTTGATTGATCTGTCAGTAAAAATTCAATCGTTTTAATAAACTCGCTTTGATTATTGGTACCTAATGCAATTAATAACAACCGAAGTTTTGTTTGATCTGATCCAATCATTAAAATACAGTGGGTAATTACAGAAAAATTATTTGTCAGTGCACAAAGAGTAAGAACTTGAAGAGATTCTTCTTTTCGAATACGCAATAGGGACTCCTCAATAATTCCATTCCTAAACTTCTCCTTGTTTTCGAAATAATCATGAATGAAATATGGGTATTCAAATGATGTTTGTTCAAAAGAAAAATTAGATTTTTGATCAGTGTTACATACACAAAGGTAATCTAATAATGACTTCGTGAAGAGATTACTCATTTTGTTTGTAAAAAAGAGAGAGCATATTGTAGCAGCTATTGATGACGTATTGATATCTTGGCATATTGGCAATTCTTTGAGCTCTGAAAGGAGCTCGAGAATAGAATTAATCCTCTCAATATCTACATTCCTCTGAATGTAGTGCATGCATGCAGAAACAAAACCAGATTTATTATAGTCAAAAAGTTTTTTGGTAATTAAAAACTGAGATGTATCTAATACAGAAAATAGAATTGTCCAATATTGAATTGGCATCTTATTAGAACTTATCAACTCATTGATACATTCAATTTGTGACAATTTAATATCAGGAACTGTTGGTTTGAGAATATCAATTATGGAACTATCTTTTGGATACTTGGATATCAAAAAATACCAAGCATGTGCCATATTAGTATTATTCTTAATACTATCAATTAGATCGAATAGAGATTCTTGAGAAATCAAACTGCATATCGACAATAGATAATCATTGATATTTTGTTCAAAAACATAATAAACAAGTAATTGCTTAAATACAATTTCAATGATACCATTCTTCTCGATGCTATTCTTGGCAATAAAAGCTGAGAATTCAAACACTTTTCTAACTACCCCAATCCCAGCCTTGGAGTTAAGTTGACAAATAAGGTTATTAAAATGGATTCTGAACAACTGAAGAACCTCATTTTCGCTGAAAAACTCAAGCGCGGATTCCAGCAACCTGACCATCAAAAAAATGGGAATTTGTTTAGACAATTGAACATCAACGAAGGAAAAATAATCAATAATTGAATACTTACCAAGTGTCTTTGAGCGGAGAAGGATGATAAATGCCTCAGAGCATTGTTGAATTCCATACTGGGTACCAAATAATGAATTCGAATTGATTAGATATGATATGGTTGAATCTAGATATTCCTTGTTCATGATTGCAAAGTGAATAGCTGGTATAAGCGCATATTCTTTCTTTAAATTGGAGATCTTTTCATGAATCAAAACTTTGGGAAGACTACTCAGAGAAGAAAACAAATAAAATAGAAACTTAGAGTACTTATCATAATCAATTATGTTAGGTTGCCAAGAAGATATAAACAAATAAATACCCCAAACTTTGGATATATTTTCAGGACTCATTTGGCTCTTTACCCATAGTGTATAATCAATTAATAACTCCAGATATGCAGATATAACATGAACATTCTCCGGTAATCTAATAATATTGTCTAACATCTGGATAACATCAGAAACAAGGTAACACATCCCAACTTTCTTTATAACACTCCCTTTTTTATCGGGTTTTAGAGGAATATACAGCTTAATGATCGTTTCCAAAGAGAAATTACTAATAACACTCGTCATCCAAAACAAACAATCTATAAAAAAATTAACCAAATACATGTTTATTAAAGATTAAATAGCTTAATCAGCTAGTATTTCGCGTTTCTTTGAAATCCACTCCATAATCTGTCCTTTTCTCTGTTCGTATTGTTGGAAATGGGGATTCAAGATTTGGGAGAGTTTACCAAGCTCTTCAGTCACAGAGAGCTCACTATGAGATGAATCCCACTCTAAGCCTTTATGTTGTTCGGCTGTCTTTTCTCTGAGTTCTTCTGTTCTCTCTAGCACTTGCTCCATTTCTGAGTTGATTGATTTCGCCTCTTTAAGTTCGATTTTCGATGAATTCCCAATATCATTTAGCTTTCCTTGGATATAAATATAATCAGCATTCATATCTTTTTGCACATTCCAAAAATACTCTTGAAAATCAAATGCTTGATTGACCAAATCCTGAGACCTGTTAATAGTGGTGGATTGGGTAGCTGGATCCCTATTGCTCTCTAAATTTTCGAGTAAAAGGGTTAAAAACGTAATCCTGTCTTGAACAGACACAACTATGTTCTCTACTTCTTCTGATAGCCCTTTGAGCTTCTCTTCATGCTTAAGATTCGATTGCTGGTAGAGGCCAAATGTCATTTCAGATCCATGCGATGATGAAACTCTCTTATTATCCTTTTTTTGCTTAAAAAGAGACTCGATTTCATTTATGGTGCTGATTTGTTTGGCTTGTTCATCATTGAAACCCTGCTCAATCTGGTCTAAAACTGGCTGGTATTTAATACATTCCTCACTCACAACATTTTTCTCGATCAATAATGCGATTTCTTTAATACGTGATTCGATCTTTTGATTCAAACTCGAAATAACAGAATCCTTCTTTGAATCAAAAGAATTCACGTGCTTTGTCCTTTCTACTTCATTACTTTTAAGCCTATTTTCATGAGCCAGCTTGCTAAAGCTCGATTTGAGCCTATACAGCTCATGCGACAAACCTTCGGGAATAGACGCCGAAAGAGCCCTTGTTTTGTTCTCCAAATCTACAACTTTGGCCTCTAAAACACTTATCCCTTTAACAACATCCTCGCACAGCGGGTCTTTGTAATTAACTGGACTGGTGCAGAACATTTTATATATTTTTTTCAATTTCAGCACTAAATAACGTTTTCTTCTGAATTCCACTTTTTGATGAAGAAAGTGCTCAATCTTTTCAGAGGCGATTAATCGTTACTGTAATGAAAAGTCAAAATCTGACTTGGTTGAGTTCAACAAACATTTATTTTATGTGATACTCGGCGAATATATCTTTGAGATGGCACCGCATTGATTTATGTCCAAAGATTGATTCTGGATTTATTTTGGTTTGATCTTGAAGGGAATACTCAAGAACATCGCTTCTGGCCCAGTGTGGTATAATTTTTCCATGTATTTCAATTGGATTCCGTTCATATATATCATCGGAATCAAATATCTCGTCATCTTCAGACATTTGATAAAAATCTGGGTAGTCGTCATCGTCGAAAACAGGGAAACATGAGTTATAAGGCACCGATGATGAAGATTTTTTCTCGTTAACCATATCTATCCATAGTTCCTTAAAGCTGGATGCACTTTCGGTTAATTGCTGAAACGATTCGGATCCAAGGATGTTAGAATCGTACAAAAATCCATTTAAGTTATCCTCTGATTCGGAAACAGATAAAAAATCATCGTCAATGAATCTAATTGATTGATTAGATTTTGATTCAAGTGAATTTGAGAAAAACTGCAGCTGAAAACTAACTGATTGAAGCCAATCAAAATGAATAAACTGTCCCTTAGTAAACCTTTTCGTCTCTGTCTCGAATGAGTCTTTGATGTCATTCACCATTCCTACTATAGAACTCATCTAATCCTAAACGTATATATTTTGTCCAAAAACAACTTCAAGTATAACAAGAGGTGTTTTTGGTGAGGTGTTTGAAATTAAACACTGTTCATCCATTTTAACATAGATTCTGGTGCACTGATCATGGCAATGTGTCGAAAAAGAATAGTCTTTTCCATTAACATTGACTTTTCCATTGCCATTAAGCAATATATATTGACGATTCATTGATGTTTTTGTCGAATATGTAGAATTTTGGTCGATAATAATCTGTTTTGCAGATAATGTCGACATTGTTGGCAAATTAACTTTTCTTTTTTCTTTCTTACTTGATTCTATCGTTTCTTTTTTATTTTTGCTATGATTGCTATTCTTTGAACCCACTTTCTCGTTTTTAGAATTAATAACTGGAATAGAACCAGTGAAAACTGATATATCTGGTAAAGGTATCTCCTCATTTTCATTATTAATTCTAGATCGAATACGTTTTATTGATGGTAAATGAGGAACTGAGGATAATCCTTGATTAATTGCATCATTTCGATCAGTATTAGGATTAGATTGGATTTTATTCCTTATTGGAGATTGAGGACCTGATGGTGATAGCTCTTCTATGTCAAAATTCTCCTTATTGCTCAATTGCTGAACATTTTGCATAAAAAATTTGATTTTTGGGTTTATTCTGATGGTGTTTTGGCTGGTGGCTTGATGTATCTATCAACAAATGGCTTAATATCCTTTCCATACCCAAAGAAAAAGAGAATGACAAGCAGTATAAAGAGGCCAATGTTAATTGCTTCAAACAAGGTAAAATCGCCGATATACTGCTCTTCAGATTCATTTACACCTGTCCTAATTGGATCAGAAACACTCTGATCCACATTCTCTTCATTGTTTGTAATTTGATCATCTACTTTACCCGAACCCATATTTTGGCATTCTGAGCTTATTTCTTCCTGGGATTCTTCATTTTGATTGCTATAATCGAGATCATCTTTTTGATACAGTTCATCACAATTTAGGGTTTCATTAATTTCTTCTTCAAGACAATCCTCTTCATTGGAAGCTTGCTCATGAAAGCTGTCTATTGCATCATTCTGATTTTGACCAAGATATTTCTCATTCACTTCTTCTTCAGGGTTAGAGGTGTTGAGTTCAATTATTCCTTGTTCAATAACAGTATCTTGTGTTGGTATTTCACAATTCAGATTCTCTTGTTCTGGTTTCTCTTCTTCCTTGGTATTAGTAATATCCGTTTCAACAAAAGGCCCAAAATTATTTTCTTCCATAATTATTATACCATTATTAGAATGATTTTGATTGGTCTTTGATGAAGTATCCTCTATTTGTTTCTCTTTAGCTTCAATACAATCTTCATTTGCTGGTGTTTCAAATTTAATATCGATAAATTCTGGATTGTGGGTTTCTTCCTGAACAATTGAATGGTATTGTGGAACATCTAGAATCTCACCATTAAATGAACTAGAGTTGGAATTATTCTCAATAGAAATCTCAATGACTTGGGAATCTTTCACATGACTTGTGGAACTTGATGGGAGGCTCTGGCTCAATGGCTTATTGGTTATAATATCACTTTGAATTTTACCGATTTCTGACGCTCTGGAACGCTTTTGTGGTGCTACAGTATCTGGGATTATTTCTAAATTCTTCCACTTCGATATTATTGGTTTCTTTGTTTCCTTAACTGATAGTTGAGGAAAATCATCAACAGATAATTTTTGTGGAATTGAAACCTCGGGGATCAGCGGTGTGAATTCCTGTGTCGCCTCTTGTTCCATAATTGGAGTTTTTTTCTCTTCAATGATTTCTTTGGGTGGAGAATTATGTGGGTAATTAACCTTTGGTGAAATATTATGCTTCTCTTTTCGACAACTCTTGGTTTTTGGCTGATTGGTAACCTCCGAAATTGTAACTGCTTCTGTGACTATATCTGGAACAATATCTTGTGATTTTTTAGAGTCAAATCTTTCAATATTACTAGAAATGGCACTCTCACAAGGAACATAAAGTAACTCGATGCTTTGATAACAAAGAGGTCTTTTCTCAAAATTTTCAGTATTTTTATCCAAATACTTAGATATTTTGTCAAACATTTCGGTTTTGGAATTGGGGAGCAACCATTGAATAGTTTTGTTGGATACTTTCATATTATTATTGAGTACTTTTGTGATGAGTAATGCTTTAGCATAATTTTCTTTATTCTGAGGCTGATCAAAAACATCAATATAAAGAGCTTCATTGTCCTTGATGTGAATAAAAACAGAAACCAAACCAGCAAAAGACTTCTTTTTATATGAATGCTTTAATAGTGGAGAAAATAACTCTGGAAATGCGCTTATAAATGATTCAAAAAAGAAGTAAAATCCTAATGAAGGGAGTTTTCCGCTTGCAAAGGAGTTGGAATACACGTCAATAAACTCTTTTGCCTGTTTATATGGGTTACCAATATTCCTTTTTAGTGTGATCACGATTAAATCCTTTAAAAAAGGAGGTATTTTCGCATCGTATTGATTATAAAAACACTGCTGATACTTAGAACACAAAAACACTCCTAAACAAAAGATCCCATTGATATTTGATACTGTTCTGTCAAAATATTGAACAAATTCAGATATGATATATGTTGAAGAACTGGAACTAATCGATTTAGAACCGGAATAGCACATTTGCACTGTATGTTTGGATTCAACAAAACAAATTAGAGGTGTTTCTGCTGAATCCACCATAATGTTGAACCTCTCTTCTTTAAAAACTTCCGATATTTTTATGAACTTCTCATGTTGGCTAGAAAACTGGCAAATCTCATCAAATCTATTTTCGTAGCTATAACTCACCAAAAACTTGACAGTTTCTTGGCAACATGAAACTGGAATGAGAGACATCGAGAAATTGTCTCCAGATTGACAAACTTCAACTTTCTGCCTGGGATACAAAACAAAGGCTGATAAAGTCATTTTAGAACGATAAAAATGAGTAATAATAAAAACTTTGGGAAACACAAACAGAATAAAAGGAAGCCATTCGAATAAAATCAATGTTAAATTAAAATAATAGATCATTTTGGAAGTCAATAAATTCAAAAAAAAACGTGGATCAATTGTTTTCATCCATTCTTTCAATAAGATTTTATCATTTATTCATTAAAATAGAAACGATTTGTTATAAAAGTGTTTTTGTTTTAATGAATAGTTGATTTTGAAATGCTTGATTATTATATTTGCACATATTCAAAGAAAATCCCCCTTTGCTATTATCAGAAGAACTATTTATGTTTTTATTCTGAGTTTTAAAACTCAGGAACACTTATTTACTCTTGGGTAGAATCATGAATGATTGAGTTATAAACCATTAATGAATCTTTTTTAAAGATATTGAAACAGAGTTCAAAATTTTTGATATTTGATTCCAATTTTCAGAAATCAATTTGTTAAAAATGTAATGGAATAGAAACTCTGCTGATTTGTTAATACCCATCTGTTGTAAGAATCACATTGGCTTGGGCAAAAAATGCTTGGAGCTCGTAGCTTAACAAATGCTCAAGCGCCCAAGAATTAAAATGCTCTAATACTGAGAAACTCCCAGTTTTCGATCTCATCTATATTTCAGAATAATATTATCGTTCAAAAATGGATAAGAGTCTTTCTTAATAGGGTGAAATAATAAGATAATGGTTCTCATCAATATCAAAATATGGCGGTGTTTTTATGGTGGTATTATAAAACCTGAAAAAGAATCCTGTTTCAAATGTAATATTTGGGCCTTTTTTTTCTTTTTACCAGTCATAATAGGCAATTTTTATTGGGATTTCTATTTAGCATCTCTTTATTGTATTTAGAAATAATGTGATATTTAATTTTCAATATTTTTTCATAAATATGAAGATTAGCCATGAAGTTATTAATGTTTCTAAGAAGAAATTTGCTCTGTTAACATATGTATTCTTTTTAAAGGATCATCAAAATAGCTAATATGGTGAGGATATTTGATTTGATTCTTTTTCTTCTGAGAGTTTTTTGAATGAATCTCAAAGAACAGGAAGGAACACCATGTTTGTATCAAATTCTTATATTATAACACTTTGTTTGATTGATGGTTTTGTCGCCCAAATAAGGGCATCATATTTCTATTGTGTTTCTTTTCATCTTGAAACCCCAATAGATTCTTCTTCTTTAATATCAGTTTAATCATATGTATCCTAATTATCCATTATTCGTCTATACTATTCCAAATATATTGAGACATGATTTGGTAACACTCAATATATATAGGGTTGATCTTCTTCGACAATTCTACGTATATCCTTCAAAGTTTTTCACTCCCCATGTTTTTTGTAATAAGAGTAAGAGTTCAAATAGATTCTCTGCTTCTCAAAGAAACATCCGTTATTCTAATATAAGAAAGTACATTGTATATAACAGAGTGATTCTAAATTCCCTTTTTATGTAAACTTGAGAAATCATTTGATAACATTATAAAAGTAAACTAGTCAGATTCATTTTTTCATGACAGAAAATGGTGTTGTTTTTCGACATGAAAATGAGGATTTTATTCTTCAAAAAGCAGAAATTGGATTAAAAAGATATGATCGAGAATTTGGAGGTAAAAACATAGTTGAGTTTACT
>Ga0209639_1000447_pt1 | contig 58387 bp, 62 predicted proteins | sample EPASupsiteHSE605_FD_187268 | JGI IMG/M metagenome (GOLD analysis project Ga0209639, IMG submission 187268) | Bioremediated contaminated groundwater from EPA Superfund site, New Mexico - Sample HSE6-05 (SPAdes) (version 2) | ecosystem: Environmental > Aquatic > Deep subsurface > Groundwater >... | reverse complement strand
TACTTCTTTACTTCTTTCATACTTGCTAATTTAACCTCTTTTTCCATTTTTTATCTCCTGTTTTCTTTCTATGAAAACAGGAAATTTCTACTTTGTTAAAAGAGGAAATTTTTGCTTTGCTGTAACATACTTTATAATTTAGATTATTTATCCTGATTTAATTTGTCTTAATTTATTCTTAAAATAAATTAACAAACAATGATTTACTAGCACTTTTTTAAAGCCTTTTTACTTTATGCTTATGTAAGCCTATATTTTTGCTTTTTGTTGAAAGGTAATATTAGTGGAAATTTCGAGAAATACATCTGAAATAAGTATTCCGTCAAACACAGGTAATAAGATCGAAACCTCAAATTTTCCTGCTAATAATTTAAGCAATGTAAATTTTAACAGCAACAACGATAATAAAAATGCAGCATTTCCTTTAGATGTGCATGTAACAACTAATGTTGGCGACCTAAGGGTATTTTCAAAAGATAGAAATCTGTATGAAATTCTGCTTAATAAAGAATCTGCATCTGAAAAAAATGAAATGAACTGGCATGCGTTAGCCGGCGGATTTATCGGTACAATAATCCCGGCGTTATTACTTTACAGTGCAAAGCTTAAAAAAGGACAGGTAAATTTAAAAGTTATTGAAGGGTTAGATAAATTAGTTAATCCGACTGATGTCAGTAAGATACCTAAAGAATTTAACTATGCAAATGCTAAAGAAGCAATATTAAATGTGGCTAACGATGCAAAAGCTCAAATACAAGCAACACCTGAAGTTAAAAAAGAATTAAACAAACTCTTTGAAAAACTTGATAAAATAGAAGATCCGAAAAAAGCTCTTTCAAAATTATTAGGAGAAGCAGGACTCGAAAAAGATCTTAAGAAGTTAAATAATCCTGATTTTTACTTTAAAAAAGGTAAAGATTTATATATAAAAAATACTTATATAGATGCTCAAAAATTGTATACTGAAAACGGTAAAAAAAGAGGTTTTCTGAGCTATTTTGCTAAAACTGATGAATTATCACTTAAAGAAGTGCTACTTATTGGACTTGGATCAATAACCGGAGGCTACCTTGGCGGAGTTACTAAAGATGAAGGTGAAATTAGCAAGAAAAAAACTAAAGAAGCAACTTATCAACTTATAAATAACATAATATGTCCAACAATATTAACGGAACAACTAGTATCCAGATTCGGGCTTAATATAAAACCTCCTAAAGGTTTTAAAGAAGGACAATTTAAACGTGCTGCACTTGGTGCAACTGCTATCGTTCTTGGTGTTGGTACAGGTGTAAATATAGGAACAAGAATTGCAAACTTTGTTAATAAACAATATTTCAAAGATGAAAAATACGAAAGAAAAATTGGAAAATTTGATGTATTTATTCATGTTGACGATATTCCTCTTGCACTGAACTTTATGCAGTTCCCATTTATGGATAAACTTTTACTCTTCTGTAGCGGACTTTGCGGATACGAGGCAGGTAAAAAAGACTAACTTAATAATAATATGCCAGTTAGGATAATGAAATAACCAAAGATTGGAAATAAAATTCTAATCTTAATATTTTAACCGGAGGAAATATTTATGGTTATTTCAATTATTCTGGTACTTACACTTGTATATTTGACCTTTGCAGTAGGAATTGCCTATTGGATTTTATCTCATGCAACAAAACAGGCAATATGGCTAAAAATTTTAGGTTTCATTATTGGCGGAGTTATTCTAACACTTGCAACAATACTTATGATTACTACGAGCTACTATGGCATTAAGCATCGCCATGATTATTACAAACGCTGCCCGATTTATAAAATGATGCAAATGCACAGGCAGTATGATAACGAAAACAAGTTTCCATGTCCGATGAGTACTGGCAGTAAAACCGAAAAATAAAGTTTTTATACCAGTAAACAATAGTTTTTATTAATTGACGTTTTTGAAATAGTTTTAGTATCTTATTGCTTTTCGGAATAGATTAGATAAAGAGTATTCAAATCTCTTGGTGTTATCAGACTTTTGGGAGGCAAAGCTTTTTTGCAGGGTTTTATTGTGTTAAACATTATATCCTTTGAATTGTGGCTATGGTCAAGTCCGAGGGCATGACCCAGTTCATGTACAAGTATTTCCTGAATTTCCGAAAGAGAATAATGGTTTTTATAAAGAATCGCAATTCTACACGTATGAACTTCATTTTTATAAAGATGATCTGCCTCGCCTACAAATCCCCTGCCGAGTACAGGCAACTTTTTAACCCAGATAATCAGTATATTGCTGTTTGCTGATTTTGAAATTTTAAGGGGTATATACTCGCCCCATTTATTTATTGCTCTGATTGCAGTTAATTTGTATTTATCAGGTACTCCATTGATGTTTACTGTTACAGGAAACTTATTCCATTTGTATTTTTTCATTTGTAATGATTGAAGGTAATAATTTCCGCAAGCAGTGTTATAACTATAATTAATTGGAATATCAGACGATTTATTTCCTTTTGGAGAAGCAAAAACATAAGTTTGTTCAAGACTCAGAAATAAGGCCAACAATAAAATATACTGCTTAATCATATTCACTTTCACTTATAAAGTTTTACAAAATTAATATGATTATAGACTTTATTGATCAATAATTTCCAAGAATGCGACAAAAAATTCTCACATATAATTCATTTAAATATGATTTCAGTTTCTTGAGAAACATAGAAATCTTGCTTTTTTGTTATCTGCAGTGAGGATAACTTAACAAAGTGTTTCTAATTCATTTTGAACTCAGAAATTAACAATTATAAAGTGGAATTATAACAACTTTTATATACTGTTTTTTCGATTTAATAATTTTTCAATAATTTTTGCATTACGCACCGCATATTTAAAATACATTTGGACATTGTCCAAATTTTCTTTCATAACAGCAAAGTGAGTTTCTATATATTTATCTATTTCTGTTTCTTCAATCTTATCAATCCAGTTACTCATAAAAATGCCTTTTAATTTGTGGTATGATTAATTCTAAATAGCAATTCAAATCAGCCCTAATATAAATTTAGGGTAATGTTTATTACATTTAAAATAATCTGAATTTAATTTTCTATATTCTAAATATAAACGAGAAAAAAGAATATGTCAAGCAAAAATTCCTAGACCCAAAAAGAGAGTTTTTATTGTGTTTGTTACTAAAAATATTAAAAACATACTTGAACAGAAAGAAATATCTCTAAAAGATTTAGCTAAACTTTTAGGTTATGGTCATGGTGGACTTAGTAATATGATTAATGGTAAAACACCATTTACAGATCCCGTTATGAAAAAACTTCTTCCTGTTCTTGAAATCACACAGAAAGAGTTTGAAAGCTGGGTTTTGGCAGATAAATATCCAAAAGAAGTTTTAGAACTGGCGCTTGAAGTTAAAAAAGGTTTTCCTTACAAGAGAAAATCTATTCTTACAACAAATATAGACTTGATACTTAAGAACAAAGGCATGTCGAGAACTGCTCTTGCAAAAGAAATAAATTATAGTCAGAGCGGTTTAAACAGAATGATTATCGGTCAAATATCAATGTCTCAATCTGTAATTGAAAGACTTTCAATTAACCTTGATATTCCTGAAACTAAACTTAAAAGTTGGATTGCAGCAGATAAATATTCATTGCAGATTTTAGAATTGGCAATAAATATTTAATAAACTATGTTTTAAATAGTAAAGAACAAATCAGGCAATTAGGATTTAGGGTTAATTTTTTGTGTATAATTATTAAGTTCGTTTACTATATCATTTACTTTAGGACGTCGTAATTATTGACTTGACAATATTCTATGCCTACCGCAATAATTTACAGATGTATACATAAAGATTTAATTTTATTGTTTAATTGAGGATATTTATGCTAATTTTATATAGGCAATTACTTTTAGCCTTTATAAAAGATAAATAACTACAGTTAAGTATATAGAGAAAAGGATTAGATATGGCGGGACAGTTTGAAATTGGATCAAAACACCTTGAATACAAGAAGTTAGCTAATGCAGCTATTGAAGAAGTAAAATCAAAAAACTACAACGAAGTTGTTAAATCACTGTATAAAAAATCTTATGGAATGATTCCATCAAAAGAGGCAGCTTATGATGATTATCTTGGTGCTGTTATTGCAATTGAAGAAGTTGCAAAAGTTGCTCCTCAGGCAGCATCAATTATGGTTGACCAGATGATTGCACAGGAAATAATAAACAGATTTGGTACAGATGAAGGTAAAAAAGAATTCAGTTTAAATTCTATTTATGCTGTACTCTGTGCAGAACCAGGATTATCAGATATTGAAGCAATGACAACAAGAGCAGCAAAAACAACAAGTGGCTGGAATTTAAAGGGGAAAAAATCAATTTCAAGCGAGCAGGTTAATTCAGATAAATTTTTTGTTTTTGCACGGGACGAAGAAGATGTGGTAAGAGTATTCAGTATTTCTAAGTCAAATCTTAGCTTAAATCAAATAACAAAATCTGTTGCAGGTTCTGATGTTGTTTTAAATCAGCTTAATATTGAATTAGATGTACCAACAAACAATTGTATTGCAGTGTTGAATAGCAAATATGAAGAAGTTCAGAGTATTGCAAGAACTTATATTGCTGCTGTTTCTTTAGGAATTACTCACAGTGCAATCGTTAACAGTATTACATCTTCAAAAGAAGTTAAAGACTCAAGCAATTCGGCAATTTCAAACACTCAGAGTATTCAGTTTGCATTAGCTGATATGTATGCAGAACACGATGCAGCCAGAATGCTGACTTACTACAGTGCTAATTTAATTGACAATAATAAAGCAAACATTAAATATGCAACAATGGCAAAAGTTCAGTCTACAGATTCTGCTGCTGCCATATCAGTACAGGCACTTCAAATAATCGGTAATTTAGGATACCTAGCAAATACTAATTTTGCTGATTCCATTCAAACTGCTGTTAATGCACAAATAAAAGGTGGAACAAACAGAGTTCAGAAAAATCAGATTTATCAGTATATGCTGGCAAAAAAATAGTCCGTAATTTAAAATAGAAAATAAATTTGTATATTATACAAAATGGCAATTTTATAAAGAAAAGTTGCCATTTTTTTAATTTATCTTTCAAATTAATACTACAGCCGAAAGTCATCAAATTTTGTAATGACAGAATTTAGCGTTTGTTTGATGTTTTCTCAGCCAGAAAGACCAGTGCAAAATATGCTTTGCCGAAGGAGGGCTGTTGAAGATCAATCAACATAAGATGTACTTGTGATGAATCAGGCAATATAACAAAGCAGGAAATGTTTAGTATTAGTTTAGATTTCCTGTCTACCTTCAAGAGCTTTAGCTAAAGTAATTTCATCTGCATATTCAAGGTCACTGCCGATGGGGAGGCCAAAAGCTATTCTGGATACTTTTACTCCCAGCGGTTTTAAAATTTTGCTCAGATAAAGACTTGTAGCTTCACCTTCTATTGAAGGGTTTATAGCAAGAATTATTTCAGATAGCTCATGTCCTGAAATTCTGTCAATAAGTTCCCTGATTCGGAGGTCTTCTGGACCGATTCCGTCCAACGGAGAAATTAACCCCTGCAGTACATGGTAGTGTCCTTTAAATTCATTTGTACGTTCAATTGCTATCAGGTCTTTTGTCTCTGAAACGACGCATATAGTTGTATTATCCCGCCTTTTGTCCTGACAAATTTCGCATGGATCAACCGAAGACATGTTAAAACATGTTCTGCAGTATTTAATTTTTTCTTTTGCTTCAAGAATTGCATTACTGAACTGCCTGACTTCCTCCAAAGGCATTTTAAGCATATGAAAAGCCATTCTTTGCGCAGATCTTGGACCAATGCCAGGTAATTTTTGAAACTCTTCTATAAGGCTTGCTAATGGTTTTGTATATTGCATTCTAGAATAATCCTGGTATGTTTAAGTTCATTCCTCCGGTAATAGAAGACATTTTTTCCTGTACTGTAGCGTTAACTTTTGTTGTAGCATCTTTAATTGCGCTAGAAACCAAATCTTCAAGCATTTCAATCGTTTCTTCGTCAACAGATTCCGGGTTGTCCGGATTTATTGCTTCTGGTTTGATTTTAATTGAAAGAAATTCGTTTTTTCCGTTAAATTTAACTGTAACAACACCACCGCCCGAAATGCCTGTTATTTCAAGACCCGCTAATTCTTCCTGAGTACTTTCCATTTTCTTTTGCATTTGCTGAGCTTGTTTCATCATTTTATTGAAGTCCATACCTTTCATCATGCCATATCCTCCTGAGTATCTCTAGTACAATTATAATTACCGCTTTTTATTGGTTATAAAATTATCCCTGTTTATTAACCATATCAGTGTTTAATAATAGTATACTTCAATTAGATTTATTTATACAAGAATCGACTTATCCTGTTATAGGTAGATTATTAAATTTTTAAATATCTTGCCAAAATTAACAAATATCATTATAAAATAATTAAGTAGAATTTAATTATTTTGCAAGAAAATAATTTATGGAAATTTTATCGTATCTAGATGAATGTCTGAAACAAGGGCGAATAATTAGGTGGTCAGAGGGGTGCATGCCGCTGACATTTTATATTGCGCCTTTCAGGTGGTATAAATCACATAATGAATCTTACAGTTATTATCAGTTGATACATGAGGCTTTAGATTTATGGCAGAAAGCATCAAACGGTAAAATAAGCTTTAAAATTGTAAATAAAATTCAGGAATCTCAAATTAATCTTGACTGGAAACGGGTAGACAGGTCATCGCTTGGACATTGTTATTTTAATTTTGACACAGCAGGCCGACTGTACTCGGCAGAAGTGCAAATAGGTCTATCTGACGGAGTAATTCACCAGAATTATCAGAATAAATGTGAGGTTTTTCATACCATTCTGCACGAAATCGGGCATGCATTAGGATTGGGACATAGTCAGCACGTGAATGATATTATGTATGTTCCGCATCAGTACGGGATTACCACTTTATCTGACAAGGATAAAACAACATTGAAGTGGCTTTATTCTTTCTCTTACGGTTCAACATCTGAGGAAATTTTAACAAGTTACAATGTATCAGGATCAGGTACACTTGATAATTTAATCTATACCCTTGAAAACAAGCAAAATAAAAGCAATTTTCAGATAGCTGTAGAGGAACTCTCAGATATTCCTCATCGCGATCTTATTGAAGAGCAGGCAATGCTTGCAGAAATAAGTAAATATAATTTATCTGTACAAAATATAAATATATCGCCTGAATTAAAACAGTACATTAATAAATCAATTATCAAAAAGCAAATTGACGACCAGACATAAATTACAGGATGACCTTTTTTGATAGATAAGAAGCAGCCTACAAAAATTCTTAAAATAAAATTAAAATTTGTAATACTCTTATATCTTAAACATATTAACAAGTGTTTGAATTTTTTCTGAAATTTTTGTCAGTGCTGCTGTGCTTGAGCTGATTTGTTGCAGGCTGGCAGACTGTTCTTCTGTAACACTAGAGATTTCTTCAACCATTCTTACAACATTGTTGGAATTAGTTGCCAAATTATTAACATCTTTTGAAATTTCATCAATATTTGTTGTTGATAATTTAGCATTATCACAGATTTCTTCAAGTGAATTGCCTACATCTTTTATTATTACAACTCCATCTTCAACAATTTGCACTCCCTGACCAATAGTTTCGACTGCAATATTTGTTTTATTCTGGATTTCTTTAATCATCTGCGTAATTTTATCAGTTGCATCAACAGACTGGCTTGCAAGTTTCTTGACTTCATCTGCTACAACAGCAAATCCTTTACCGTGAGATCCAGCTCTTGCTGCTTCTATTGCTGCATTAAGGGCTAATAAATTAGTCTGGTTTGCAATATTTTTTATTAAATCTACAATTATTTCAATATCAGCACTGAGCTTGCTGAGATCTTTTATGTTACATGCAATTTCAGATGAATTGGCATTTATTTGATGAATCTTTTCTATTGCATTTTGTGCTTGCAGTTTGCCGCTATTAGCCTGATTTTCTGTAGATTTTGAATACTCAACCGTTTTTTCAACATTGGTATTTATAAGCTGTACCAATTCATTGATAGAATTTATATTATCAAGGCAGAATGCAGCATTTTTTGCCTGAATTTGTGCCCCCTGTGCAGATTGTTCCGTAGCTGCACTCATTTCCTGTGAACTTGATGATATTTCATCAACAGATTCAGTAACCTGCTTTACCAGCTTGCTCAGATTAAAAACCATCGAATTTGTTGAACTTCTTAAAATACCAATTTCATCAATATATTTTGCTTCAAGTTTATCAACTTTCAGATTTCCTGCTGCAATTTCTTCAATAATTTTTACAACTTTAACCAGCGGTGCTGAAGTGATTCTGGCAATAAATAAACCAAATAACTGTGAAATTACAAGCCCTGCAATGCTAATGACAATTAGCAGGAAAATTGCATATTGGGCAGATTTCAGATTCTTGTCATTTGTTTGTTTAGCCATTATCTCATTGTGCTTTACCAGGCTACTTAAAATATTTGAGAACTGGTCTATTGACTGTTCGCTAGCAGCAAAGTACCGCTGTGCTTCTTTGTTTTTTCCACTCATGGCAAGGTTAATAATGGCTGTACGTTTTTCCCTATAAATTAAGATAGCATCTTTAAATCTATTAAACCCACTCTCTTCAGCAGCATCCAGCGTTGTAATATTCGGATCAGCAAGATTTTTTACTATTTTATTTATTTCTGCAGCTCTTTTTTGAATATTTTTATAGTAAATAGCTTTTTTATAATATGATGGCTCATTAATTAATTTTATTAGTTCGCTTTTATTGGCTTGTGCCAGATATAACGACTTATTAAGCATTTCAGTATGAAGCAGCCTGTCTTTGTATAAAGATTGAGATGCTTTACAGACTTCACTTGTTGAATAATAACCCCAATATGCCGAAATACAAAGAAAAACAGATGCAAATAATACTAAAAACGTGATTTTTCTTACCATTTTTAGATTGTAAAACCAATTCATTCTAATCTCCCTCGATAAACACTATATACATTAGAAAATTTAACTATGTTATACGAACGAGCTTTTAAAAAAGTAAAACTGACCGTTTCACTTTTTTAAAGCTCCCGTTCCGCACATGAATGAGTTACGCGAGCCAAATCGAAAGCTCATCGCTTTCCGCTGTGTCTCGCTAAACTCCCGCTCCACATATACCAATTTCAGACTTTTTGCTATTTTACTTCATTAATTGCAACTTGGTATTATATGTTTTTGAGATATAACTAAATTATATAGACAGATATAACTTCTATATTAGAAGATCAGGGAGATATTTTACCTAATATATTATCGGTTTTTAAAAGTTTTACATTATTTAATAATTAATTCTATGAAATAAATTCAAAAACAAATAAAAAAGTCGCATTATATTAAACTAAAACAACTTATTTTTAAAAATTTAATCAGTTAAATAGAATTATTTATAAAAAAAATATTTATTTTATCTTGTTATGAAATATAAATTTTTTGTAATAATAAAAAATTACTGTAAAGTTATATTAAGTATGAATTGATTCATTAACTACTATTTGACTGGCGTTTGCCTGATTTTTCAGTTATCTATTTCACACCATCCAAAGACTGATCTAAATCGTCCTGGCTCTGGTGAGGACAGAATATTTTTTCTTACTAAATAATTTGCTCTTGAAGAAATTTCCTTAAGTTCGACATTTACAAATCCTTTGCCAGTTTTTGGCTGCTTAATATTATTTTCTATAAGATAATTTTTAATTTCTTGAGTTGTAGCAAATCCTGAATTAAAAACAACTGCTTTAAAAATTTCGTAATTCAAATTATTTTTTGTACGCAAATAATTTTTGACTTGAGAAATCGCCTGATCTGGCATAAATATTTTACGTTGATCTTCATTATTTACGTGATTATTAGTAGCATTACTATTATTTATGTCATTAATTTTCTTAACTTCATTAGCTGTTTTATTATTGCATTTATTAACGTTAACGTCTGGTAATTTTATAACTCCTTTTAAACTAATTATTAATGAATTTAATTTAAACTGTTGATCTTTAAGTTCGCGTAATTTTTTTTGGCATTGTTCCAGATATTCAATCTCAGGTTTAATTCTTGCAAGCTCAGATTCAGCTTCTTCAATACAATTAGCTATACGTTCATTACTAACAATAGAATTATTTAAGTCATCATTCATAAATTTTCTCCAACTCAATTAATCTGATTTTTTTATTATACAATAATACGTGAGAAAAATATAGAGCTTATATTAGCAATAAAATCAATATATATTAATGTGAGCAAAAACGTAAACGTATATAAAATCAATCAAATTAATACGTAACAAATATGATTATAAATAATAAAATTATTACGTCGTATTTTTGATATGAATTTAGTGACGTAAGAATTTTGTTAAAATGTAGATAATTTTAAAAGATAATTTGCTTGTTTTGGTTATAATATAAATAAGTTTGTATCAGCAAAAAGGCGTAATATGGTTGATTTTTACCCCGTTATAACAGATGATGGAACATTAAGTCTGTTTAACACAAAGATTAATGATATCTATCACAGTAAAATTGGCGCGTGTACAGAAGCATTTTACAAATTCACGTTACCATCAGGTGTGCTTGAATATGCCAGAAATAACGATAATATAAGGATTCTAGATGTATGTTACGGACTTGGTTATAACTCAAGGGTAACAATTAGTGAAATACTGAAAGTAAATCCATCCTGCAAAATTAACGTAACTGGAATTGAAATAGATCCAGATGTTTTGGCATACTCATATTTCGTAACATTTAATAACGAGAATTGCCTGTCTAAAAGTGCTTTTAGGCATATACTACTAACTAATACTCAGTTAAGAAGGTTAATTACAGATTTTAACAAAAGTGTGAACTTTAACAGCAAAATCAAGCATCATTTAAAGCCTTTTTACCAAAAGTTTCATAAATGTCATCAATCTTTCTATGTAAAGCCTGCAGATAACCGCTTATTACATAATATATATTATGGGACTATATCACATAGAAATAAATATAACTGCAAAATCACATATAGTAACAAAAATCTGGAAATAGACCTGTATATTAATGATTTGAGAAAACAGATAATTAACCTTAATGAGCCTTACGACTTCATATTTCACGATCCGTTTACGCCTTCACTTGTACCTTCATTGTGGAGTGTGGAATTATTCGAGGAATTATACAGACTACTAAAACATGAAGGCACACTTACTACATATACATCTTCAGCAGCAGTACGGTCAGGTATGATTGAAGCTGGATTTTTCGTAGGACGTACGACTCCTGTTGGAAGAAAATCATCAGGAACTATAGCTTACAAAAATAATAAGTTAATCAGGACTCCTCCTGATAAGGTAGAAAAGGGTTTACTCGAAACAAATGCAGGTATACCTTATTATGATCCTGGATTTAAGTTTACTGATGAGCAAATAATTATAAATAGAGAAGAATTATTAAAAAAATCTGGTCGAATGTCAACGAGCCAATATTTAAAATCAGTTTAGTAATTAGTATTCTTTATCATATATGTATTATTAATATATTAGAAAAACAAAAGAGGCCAGTTCCAATTAACCGACCTCTTTAAATATTATTATATAGTTATGCGTAAAGCTCACAGGCAGATGTTGCTTTCTTTGAACCTGCAAATGCTCTTAATCCCGGGTATTTTGCTACTGAACCTAGCTCCTGTTCGATTCTTATAAGCTGGTTATATTTTGCAATGCGGTCACTCCTTGATGCTGAACCTGTCTTGATCTGTCCGCAGTTAGTAGCAACAGCAAGATCAGCTATAAATGTATCTTCTGTTTCGCCTGATCTGTGGCTTGTTATTGCTGTATAACCTGCTTGATGAGCTAAATTGATAGCTGCAAGTGTTTCTGTCAGTGTTCCAATTTGATTTACTTTAATTAGAATACTGTTAGCTGTACCGGTCACTATGCCTTCAGCGAGTTTCTTTGTATTGGTAACAAATAAATCATCACCAACAAGCTGGATTCTGTTTCCTAATTTATTTGTAAGAAGCTTCCAGCCATCCCAGTCGTCTTCTGCCATACCGTCTTCAACTGATATAATCGGGTATTTATCAACAAGCTTAACTATAAAGTCAACCATTTGTTCTTTTGTAAATGTCTTGTCTTCTCCTTCAAGCACATATTTACCGTCCTGATATAATTCAGAACTTGCAATATCAAGACATATTTTGATATTTTCAGTTGTATATCCTGCTTTTTCAATTGCAGTTAGAATAACTTCAATAGCTTCTTCGTTAGATGAAAGGTTAGGGGCAAATCCACCTTCATCACCAACAGAAGTAACAAGTCCTTTACCCTTTAAAACACTTTTAAGAGCGTGAAATGTTTCAGCACCCCATCTTATTGCTTCCTGAAAGTTGCATGCACCGACAGGAGCAATCATAAATTCCTGAATGTCAACGTTATTATCTGCATGTGCTCCGCCATTGATGATATTCATCATTGGAACAGGTAAAGTTATTGCGCTAACTCCACCTAAATATCTGTATAATGGCAATTCTAATGCTAATGCTGATGCTCGTGCACAAGCAAGGCTTACACCCAATATAGCATTTGCACCTAATTTACTTTTGTTTTCCGTGCCGTCAAGCTCAATCATTGTTCTGTCAATTTCATGCTGATTGCTTGCATCATGGTCTATGAGTTCAGGAGCAATAATATTATTTACATTATCAACTGCCTGTAGTACACCTTTACCGCCGTAACAGGATTTATCTTCATCTCTTAATTCAAGGGCTTCATGAATACCTGTACTTGCACCCGAGGGTACAGCTGCTCTGCCTGTAACACCGCTGGATAAAGTCACATCAACTTCCACCGTCGGATTTCCTCTTGAATCCAGAATTTGTCTTGCTTTGATATTTTCAACAAATGTTGGCATATTTCCTCCTATTCTACGCTGCAAAACTGCAACTTTATTAAGTACTCCGTGGAATTTCCTCTATAATTTTATATAAATCTTTTGATTCCTGAATAGAAACATTGCCTGTAGGTACTTTTAATACTTCAACAACAAGAGTTTTATTATAGTACTCTATAGCAATCTTATCTCCTTCTTTAACCTTACTTGCCGGTTTTGCAGCTTTATTATTTATAAAAATCCGTCCCTGGTCAGAAACTTCGTTTGCTACTGTTCTTCTTTTTATTAATCTTGATACTTTAAGATATTTATCCAATCGCATTTCCTGTCCTTATCCGTAGCACACTTTCAATGCAAATTCGCCGTATTTCTATCATAAGATACAATAAAAGGAATTTAATTTAAAGCCCATTGTTATGAAGAAAACTAAAATATTTTTAAACAAAGTAAAAAAGTTTTGTAAGAAGATTCTTCCAAGGTCTGAATCAATAAAAAAATGTAAAAATCTAAAAGAGTTATCTGTACAGATAGAAATCTTTTATTGTTATAATAATACTATTATGTATGATATTAATTTTGACACTGAGCTAATAAATCAGCTTAATAAAGAAGAATTAGAAATAGAATCTGCATGTTTGCCTGATTTAGTTATAAAATCGGCTGAAGGCAGTTATCTGGTAGATACAAATGGCAGGCGTTATCTTGATTTAACATCTAATAGGGAGTGTAATCCGCTTGGATATTCATGTATTAACAATACAGACAGCGGTTATTTGTTTGATTCCGAGTTATTTACTACAACGGATTCCTTTGCTTTAAAAAATATTTTGATAAATAATACCGGTTTGGAAAAAGTTATATTTACTTCTTCCAGAGCTGAGTCATACTGTGTTTATAAAGAGTTGGTAAAAAATTACTTAAATTCTTCGTTAAAGAATAAAATTTTAGTTTCATCTTTATCTAATAAAAAAGCATATTATGAAATAAATGATGCTGTAGTTCAGTTTATTCCGATAAATAACGACATTATAGCTATGAGTTTGCTGACAAAGGCAGTTGGTGCTGTTGTGGTTGATATTGTCCAGATTGGAGAAGAAATCAATATAGCTACTCATGAATATCTGGAGCTGTTAAGAAATTTATGCGATAAATCAGGAGCTTTGCTTGTATTTGATGCAGGTTCTGTTTCGCCGCTGAGAACTCTAAACGGGATATTTAACTATGATTCAAACATAAAGCCTGATATTTTGATTATTTCAAATTCTGCTGCTCAGGGAATACCTTTTGGTGCTGTGCTTTTATCGGATAAACTTGAAGAAGTGCAGGGCTCCGGCTCGACAATATGCGCTTATAAATCTGCTTTAAAATTCATTAATGAATGTACGCAACCAGAAACAATCAATATAATAAGAAATAATGCATATTATCTTGAAAAGTCGCTTAACGAGCTTGCTCAAAAATTTATAACAATAGTAGACATTATACCTTATGGAATGCTATTTTCTGTTGTACTTGATATTTCTGCCTATAGCTTTGTACAGGAAACCTTTAACAGAGGTATTATAATAGAAGCACTTAATTCAGGAACAATCAGGTTATCTCCACCATACAATATTAGTAAGGATGATATAGACAAGCTTATAGACAGTTTTGAAGAAATTCTGAGTACTTTAGCAAGATTTGACAGACTATAAAAATCCCCAATTATGGTATTCACAATTAGGGATTATATATTTCACAAGAGCTTTGTAGTTTCTTGTCAATTAAGCTTGTTGACGAACTTCTCCAGAAGCCCAGTTTATTATTACACTAAAAATTGAGAGCAATATTGATCCAATTAATGCAGATACAAATCCGGCTACATGGAAGCCAGGTACGATAGCTCCAACAAGCCATAATAACAGGGCATTAATAACAAATGAGAAAAGGCCTAATGTTAGTATATTAATTGGTAATGTAATAGCTACAAGGAGTGGTCTTATTAATACGTTAACAATACCAATTACCACTGCTGCAATTAATGCTGCAATAAATCCTGCAATACTTATACCGGGAACGATCCATGCAACAAGTATTAATGCAAGAGCCAGCAATACCCATCTCACGATATAATTCAGCATAATAAACCTCCGTTTTTCCAGTGATTTAACGAATTTTATATATATATAAATTAAACAATATTTTAAAATTTTTTCATTAGAACAATTAATAAATATACTAATTAGACATTCGACCAATGAACTGATAAATAAAGAAAATTAATATAGAGACCACAAATCAAAAATAGGAGTATTTTATATGATCGATGCAGAGATAGCTGTTATACCAGTCGGGACATGTTCAACAAGCACCAGTGATTTTATAGCTCAATCAGAAAAAGCTCTCTTAAAGCACCCGGCATTAACCTATAAAATTACAGGTATGGCTACAGAAATCGAAGGCGAAAATATTGATGATATCTTTAATGCGCTTAAAGATATGCATATTGCACAGTTAGAACACGGCGCAAATCGTGTTCAGACAACAATAAGAATTGACGAAAGACGTGATAGGCAGTGTACACTATCTGAAAAAGTGTCTTCTGTTAAATCAAAGATTTGACACTTTTCATAAATCACTAAAAGTTTTTTCAAACTATGAGAATTATGATGTAATACAGGAATATGCTGTTTCTAAAGTCTGCAAGTTATATTGATCAGCTAAAATCCAGCTTAGAATTTCATTTTGTGAAATACCAAGAATACTTGAGACTTTTTCAAGAACAGGTTTAGACATATTTATTTTACCTGTAATCATTCTGTTTAAGCCGCTTTGGTTATAAACAATTTTTTTACTTAATGTCGTTCTGGACATATTTATATTTTTAAGAATATTATCTATTCTAGCAGTAAGAATTGACTTTCTTTTAAATGGAAAGCTTTTTTTACTCTCAATGGCTAACTTTAAAACTTCTTTTGTGTACTTGTCCGCAAGAATCCAGCCTTCAAATTCTTCCTTTGAAACATCAAGGGTTAGTAATAGCTTTACTTTTACATTTTCCGGTATACTTTTTTTGCTGTTTATCATAGCATTCAATGCACCTTCATGATAATCAATCAGCTTACTCAATTTATAAATTGATATATTTTTTTTATTTAAAATATTTTTTATTTTGTCTGAAAATATAGACATATTTTACTTTTTATATCTCACTAATTTTTTACTTGACAGGTTCTTTTTTATCGTTTATAGTTAAGATGTAGAAAATCAGGTTTTGTTCTAAGAAATAAATAACGAAAATACTACCCTAAGTTTGCTTAGGGATAGTTGTTATATTCACTTAACGTCAATAATATCATATTAAAGAAAGGTATGAAAAATAATGCCGGCAAAATTTCGTACGGTGTATTTTGTGTTGCGTTCTGCAAAATCTAAAGGATAGAGCCTACCTGTACATCAGCATTAGCAAACAAGACATTATACAGATAAATTTCGGAATATAAAATTATTATGATGGATTGATAACTATGCACATTATACTACTGCATGCGGTTAAAAACAAAATACAAACCAGCGCAAAACAAAAATGGTATTATAAATATTTGCCTGACAAAGTGGCAAAGGGGTTTACTCTTGCAGAAGTGTTATTAGCCCTGTTAGTTATTGGAATTGTGGCATCACTAGTTATTCCTGCAGCAATAACTGATTTTCAAAATGCAGAGTTTAAAACAACATACAAAAAAGCATTTTCAGCAGCATCAATTGCAACAAAACAAGCATTTGCAAACGGTCTTTTTGTTTCAAGAAGAAATGTTTACGATCAGGAACCAACTTTGTATAACTTCAATGTATTCAAAAATCAGTTTTCAGTAGCAAAAGAATGCATGAATAATAACAACAATAAATGTTGGAATCCATCAGGAGAGCATGCTTGCACAAATGCATGTAGCCCTACATATCCCCAAGGAGTACCTACCGTTACATCAAGAGCATTTATAGACAATTCCGGTATGGCATGGAGTTTGTACACTAATTCAGAAGATATAATATTAGTAGACACGAACGGAGATAAGGCGCCTAACAGATTTGGGAAAGACAGATGGATGTTTGTATTTAAAACACAGCAAAATCAAAGAATAACTGTAGGTCTTCCCTATAAAATAGCTCCATATTATAACAGAGATCAAATGTATCCTGATAATATGGCATGCCATTACCCTCCATGTAATTTTATAAGCTGGTTAACACAGTAAATGTACTCTATCTAAAAAAATGTCTTCTGTTAAATCAAAGATTTGACTCTGATTTATCTTTAACAACTTTATTAACTATAAACCCGACACCAGCACCTATAGCAGCACCTATCAAACCTATGGCTGCAAAAGTGCCTCCTAAAATGAGCAAATCATTTTTTGTACTTTTTACAACAGGTGATTTGAAAAATATTTTTTCAATTTGTTTTGATATTGGCTCTGTTATTTTCATCATATAGTCAGTATTAAGTATAAAATCGATTTGTCCCAATGCAGCAAGAGGAGTGTACGCTGCAATTATTCCTGTTAAAGCAGAAGATGCTGCAGAATTTTTCTTTTTTTCAAATGTATCAGCCTGAATGTTTTTATCTATTTGAGGGCTGTATTGTATGCTATTTTCAGCGCTGTTATTTACAGCACTGTTATGATTATTAAAATTATTGCTGCCCTGAATTTTTTCCATAAATCTCTCTCATTAGTCCTGTATATTTATAAAAAAGTTCAAGTACCAATAATTGCTAATATAATTTTATATATTAAGTTATATTAATTATCTTGCTGTCTCCTGTTATCCCCAATCCGAAAATGGCAAAATCGTATTTTACCGGATCATTCGGGTCAAACATTTTTAGATTTTCGGTTATTTCTTCGGCTGTTTTCCAATCATCAGGTTTTCTGGCTGTTAGATTGAGTTTTCTTGATAGTTTTGATACGTGAATGTCTAAAGGCATTATAAGTTTATCAGTTGAGACTTTTTTCCAGATATTTAAATCTACAGGTCCTGACCTGACCATCCATTTTAAAAATAGATTCAGTCTTTTACATGCACTTCCTTTTTCAGGACTGGGGAGCAGGTAATTTAAGCCTGAAAAATTTTCTATATTATCAGGAATAAATGATTTTAAAATGTTAACAAAGCCAGTTAATGCGGGTTTTATATTAATGTCATCATCAGAATAATTTGTCATAAAAACATTCTCAAGACTGTCATATTCAGACAAAACTTGTCCTATAACATGAATTAACAGGGCAACATCAGTTCCGGCAGTATATCTATGTCTGAAATCAAGAAAATATTTTAAGTCCCTTTCATAATCAAAGTTTCTGACAAATTCTGCCGGTTTATTATTCATTAATTTATGAACTATATCCACATCTTCAATGATTTTTGTCCTTTTACCGTAAGCCAGACAGGATGATATTAATCCCGAAATCTCGATATCTGCATTATCAGAAAATCTATGCGGAAACTGGACAGGGTCATCTTTTATGAAATCAGGGGTTTCATATTTTTTTACAAGACTGTCGAGAAATTGTTTTACATCTGTATTCATAATTATTTTGTGTGCCTCAGTGCTTTAAAGTACGATCTTAAAATATTTGAACATTTTTCTTCTAAAATACCGCCTGTTATAGATGGTTTGAATTTAATATATTCTCTTAAATCAAGCGCTGAACCAAAAGCGCCGTAAAGAGTATCGTATGCGCCAAAGTAAATATTGGGGATTCTGCTGTACAGGATGGCACTTGCGCACATTGGACAGGGTTCCAGTGTTACATACAACGATGTATTATCTAGCCTCCAGGTTCCCAGAATTTTTGAAGCTTCTTTTATGACAAGTATTTCGGCATGATTTGTCGCATCATTGTCTTTTTCTTTGCGGTTGCAAGCTTTTGTTATAATTTCATCATTTTTTACTATGACAGCTCCGACCGGTATATCTTCACAGGAATTTTGTGCTTCTTCCAGTGCAAGTTGCATGTACTTATCATGTATTTCACTGCATATGGTCATTTTATTCGTAGCCTTCCGGCACAGCAAGAGGCAGAGTCAGTGTTACTTCAAAGCCGTCTTTTGAAGCAAGCGATATTTTGCCCCCCATTGCCTTAGTTAAACCTTTTGTAATAAACAAACCTAGTCCTGTGCCTCTTGTTGTCCTTGTTAAATTTTCATCAAGTCTGGTGAATTTTTCAAATAATGTGTTTAAAATAACTTCAGGAATGTGTTCACATTCGTTTTTTATTTTTATTACAGCATTGGGACCGAGCTTTGTTACGTTTATATTTATTTCTGTACCTTCGGGAGAATACTTAACAGCGTTTTCAAGCAAATTAATAATAATTTGTTCAACTCTGTCGGGATCGGCATAAATATTGGATAAATTTTCTTCCATATACATGTTAAACATACGATGCTGCTTTTGCTGCATCGAAAAAATACAGGTGTCGAATATCTCCTTCAGGTTGACTTCGTCGGGTACAATTCTTAAGTGGCTTGATTCAATTTCAGGAATTACAAGCAGGTCTTCAACAAGTCTTGATAATCTATCTGTTTGCTGTTTTACAACTTTTAACGACTTAATTTTGGTTTCTTCATCTATATTTATATCATTTCTTAATAATCTTGAAGTATAGCCTTTTATGCAGGTTAATGGCGTCCTGAATTCGTGGCTTACTGTATCAACAAGGTCTGATTTCATTTTATGCAGTTTGGAAAGCTGTTCATTGGCGTTTTGAAGGTTATTATACGTATCGTCAATTTTTTGCGCCATCTGGTTAAATTCGTTTGCGAGGAATATGACTTCATAAGGGGTTAAAGGGTCTTTTATAAGTCTTATTCTTCTGCTGTAATTTCCTCTTTCAAGCGCAGCAATTGCTTTAAGGAGTTGTTTTATATTAGTATTAAGTGAAAAAGAATACCACAAACCCACAAGCATTATTGATACTGCTGCACAGATAAGTACTCCGATTATTTTAAATCTGGCGTTGATAATACCGTAACTGGTTAATTTTTTAGGTGTTACTACGATTATAGACCAGTCTGGATCTTTCATTTTCAAGAGGACATTAGGCTGGTTTTTAATTGGCGCAAAATCCAGTGGCTTTCCGTAAATTTTATCTTTTGGAAAGTACGGGACAAGTTTATGTATTAGATTTATATCGTTATTAAAGGATATTATTACATTATTGCCTGAATCTAAAATATAAACCTGCCTTGTGTCAGTTACAGGATATCTGGATATATCTTCCTTTATTTTCTTAAAACTGATTTCTTCTTTTAAATATTTGTTCTCATTAACTTTTGCATAAAAAACAAGGCTATTTTTGCTTACGTCATCAGAAACAACAACATCTTTATTGATAAACTCCAATCCGGCAGGTAATTCATATTTATTAAGAATGCTGATTTCCTTAATATCAGTAGATATTTTTTTGATATCAGATATATAATCCCTGACAGTATTGCCGGATTTGATGTAATCAATGCTTTTTGCAACAGCAACAACAGAAGATTTTTTATCTTCAATGCTGTTTAAAAGGTGCTGGTATACGCTGTCTGCTGTAATACCTGCCGAAGACCTCAGCTCTTTTCTGACAGCCTGCTGGTTAACATTTGTTACTATCAGTGCTGCAAGACAAAGCGGGATAATTACAGCAAAAAACAGTACTATTAAAAGCTGCTGGGTTATTTTAAGTCTTCTTATTGTAAAAAGTCTCATATTTACACTTCATCAATTTTGGGTATGAGTTTGTAACCAACGTTTGTAATTGTCTGGACATATTTTGGAACTTTGGGATTTCTTTCAATTTTTTGCCTCAAACCACCCATATGCACACGTACCATTCTGACATCTTCATCAGCATCATATCCCCATACCTCTTTTAATAAAGTATGAAGGTTTACGGCCTGGTTGACATGCTGCATAAGGCAGTATAAGATTTCAAATTCTGTCGGAGTAAGTTTTAGCAGATCGTCTTTTATTCTGACTTCCAGCGAATCAGGATAAAGTTTGAAATCTCCAGATTCAAGTATTTCATTGAGTTCATTTTGCTGCGGATAGGAACGCCTTAACAGCGCTCTCATTCTGACAAGCAATTCCTGTATGTCAAATGGTTTTACCAGATAATCATCCGCCCCATGGTTAAATCCGGTTATTTTATCTTCTATCGTGCCTTTTGCAGTCAAAAGAATGATTGGCAGTTCTTTGTTGAATTTTCTTATATTTTTGCAGACTTCATATCCGTCCATCTTTGGCATCATTATATCAAGTATCAAAAGATCATAATCATTCTTTTGAACTTTCTGAAGCCCGCTAAGTCCGTCTGATGCACAGTCTATAGTAAACCCGCTGAGCTGCAAATCCAGCTGCAGCCACTCCATAATCTGCTGATCATCATCTACAATTAAAACTCTGTTGCTCATGTCTATATGCTTCTTTTATTAATTACCTATGTATTTATTTTTTCATAATCAAGACATTTTAAAAAATTTTTGAGTATAATTTATTAAAAAAATTTCACAATTATTGTAAAGAAATAATAGGCAAGTATATTTAGTTATTTATTATTATTTATCTTGCAGGATATTGTGTCCCATACTTTTTCTGGATTTGTTGATTTTCTTAACTGGTATTTTACAGATGATTTGCGTACCAGATCTATTATAGGCAGTAGAACTGACTATTTTCATATCGCCACCAGCATTATCAAGGATTTTTTTAATGCGATTCAGTCCATGTCCTGTTCCTTTTATACCAGATGTATTACTGCCTCGTTTTCCCATAACAACTTTCTTTATTTCTTTTTCTGGAATTCCTATGCCATTATCACTAACTGCGAAAAATAAAAAAGGTTCATTTTTTGATGGCTGTTTAAACAAAGAAAGATTTATATTTATATTTCCGTTAGCAGGTGTGTATTTTATCGCATTATTAAATAAGTTATAGAAGATTGTATAAAGTTTGTAGTTGCTTATAACAGGTTTAATATTCGGATTTTTTGTTGAATCAAGGACAGTTACTTTTAAGTCCTTTCTGGCAGCTCGCTTAACAAGATCGTTTTTTACCAGACCAAATACATCAGATATATTTTTATTTTGATCGCCTAAGCCTTTATCAAAAAAGAATTGGTACCTCTGATAAGTTTTAACTATTGCCAAAAACTTTTCTTTACAATATTTATCAAATTCTAAACCAAGATATTCCGATTTATTTTCTGTTTTTGTGCGTAACGAATAGATATAATTCTCTATTTCATAATAATGATTTACTATTTCATGTGAAAGATCTTTACCAAGCATTGTTTTTTCATCTTCTGTTAAAATTTCTGATTTGGAGAGAGGGCGATAACCATATTTTTCATCAATTTTAACCGGAAGTATTTTATTTACATTCAGTTCTGTCCAAAATTTATGCAATTTATCAAATTTTTCGATAGTTTTTTGGCATAGATCTAATTTATCTTCCAATTTAGTTGCTCCTTTTATTTTTGGTAATGATTCCTTAAATAAAAAAGAGTTAATCAGTTTTACCGGTAATTCAATATTCTTATTTCCACAAAAATTAACATTTAAAAAAGCCTTTTGTGCTGTACAACTCGAATAATTGGGTAATGAATTAAATTCTCTTGTATCAGGTTTATGTCTGTATCCATTTTTGCAAGATTTAATATTAGTATCAGCTTTTGGACAGATAAGTCCTTTTGTTAAATTGATTTGTGTTATACAACTATTCATTATTTTTCTCCGAACAATATAATTATTACAAATTTATAAAGTTCAAACATAATATAATTTGCTAGTTGCTTTATAATTAAAACTTAAAAAGGAGTATTGTCATAAAATAGATTTCACATTACGTTATTTATTGAGTTAAATATCTCGCTGCACATCCCCAGCCGGTACTTGTGGGTGTACAAGTATTTTCGTAGCCGTCACCTGCAGATCCAAATGGTTTTATCATGTTTTTATAAACTTTAATGCCAAATACATCCTTGCCAATAACCCCCGGACCTTTTAGACCGTTAACATCAACCCATATAGTTGTTTCAGGAACATTATTAAATATAAGAATTATGCCGCTATTAAGAATTAATATCCCATCATCAAATAAGCAGTATGATTCATCAGTTCCATTTAATCTCTTTATTGTAGTAAAACCCGGATAAACATTTTTAAGCGGCTGACAGCAAGGGCTCATATTACTGTAAGCTTTTGTGTAATTAAAATAATCTTTAATATTTGAATACTGGGAACTGGCTGGAATGTTAAGGCTTACCAAGTTATAGGAATTATCATAAAAAACTCTGGACATAGCCTGACTTACTTCTGCGTATCCCTTTTTCCAGGCTATTTTTAGCTCTGCATCCTGTGTATCATGGATTAATGCAGGTATGACTATACTTGCAACAATTCCAATAATTAAAAGAGTTATTAAAACTTCAGCAAGTGTAAAACCTTCAGCAACTCTGATTTTTCTTAATTTATTTTCCACTTTGTTTTTTATGGCATGTAATATCAATAATAGTTGTAATTTCAATATTAGTCCCTTCCGACAACCATGCAATTGTTATATTATAGCAGATTATAAATTTACTTATACATTATATTTTTAATATTCATAAACTTATTTTACATATATATAAAAAATACCAGAATTTAACAATTTTTTAGTGCCATGAAAAGATATGGATATTATAATATTTATAGATTTTAGTTTGAGAAGGTATGCATATTATTATGAGTGACAGATTAAAAATTGATATTAATAAAAGATTTCCGAGTGATATAACTATAGAAAGTGGTAAAGTGATTCATTTTGTTGGACTTGGCGGTATTGGAATGAGTGGGCTTGCCAAGTTTTTACTGGAACTGGGATTTAAGGTTTCAGGGTCAGATCTTAAGGATGGTCCTACTATGTTTTCTATATCTGCTCATGGTGGTACTGTTTACGTTGGCCATAATGCTGAAAATATTGAAAAGGCATCTCTGGTTGTAGTAAGTTCCGCCATAAAAAAAGATAATCCTGAAATAGTTGAAGCTTTAAAAAGAAATATTCTGATAATTCACCGTTCCCATGTTCTGGAAGCCCTTATGTCAGGGCTGGGACGTGATGTGAATAATAAACAGACAACTATCGGTGTTTCAGGAACACATGGAAAAACCACGACAACAGGCATGATTTCTCTTGTATTTGACGATGCAAAATTGAATCCTTCTATAGTAGTTGGCGGACAGATGCCTTTTTTAAATACAAATTCAAAACTTGGCAATGGAAAGTATTTTGTTGCTGAACTTGATGAAAGTGATGGTTCAATTGAACTTTATACACCTGATATTAGTGTAATTACAAATCTTGAGCACGATCATCCTGATCACTATATCGGTGGACTAGATCAATTATTGGACACAATTGAAAGATGTATTAAAAAGTTAAAGCCTGAAAGCAAAATCATAGCATGTGCAGACTGTTCTGGAGTAAGAAAGTTGCTTTCAAGAATTAATCATCCCGGAGTAATCTTATACAGCATAGATGAAAAAAATGAACTTTTCTCAAAGGCAAAATATGTTGCTAAAAATGTTGTTGCAAAAGGACTAAATACAACCGCTGATATTTATCAGGACGGAAAGTTTGTTGGAGTGCTCAAGCTTGGTGTGCCGGGTATTCATAACGTTGCCGATGCACTTGCAACAATTGCTGTTGCTCTTGAATGCGGACTTGATTACGAAAAAATTTCTGCTTCTCTTGCAAGATTTACAGGCATGAAAAGAAGATTCCAGTTGCTTGGTACTGTGAACGGTGCAAAAATTATTGATGATTATGCACATCATCCGACAGAAGTGCAGGCTGTTTTAAGAGCTGCAAGAAGCGTTATTGAATCTAACGGAAAAGGTCGTGTTGTTGCATTCTTCCAGCCTCACAGGTATTCAAGGCTTGCAGATTTGTGGAACGATTTCAGGGAAAGTTTTCATGATGCAGATGTCTTATATGTATGTGATGTATATGCAGCATGTGAAAGTCCTATAGAAGGCATTACATCTGAAAAATTCAGCAGGGAAGTCAATCATAAAAATGCGCACTATGCCCCGGGCGCAGTAGATAGGATGGCAGCGCTTATGAGTTCTGTTTGCATGCCTGATGATCTCGTTTTAACTATTGGTGCAGGAGATATAACAAAGCTTGGGTATATTGCCATTGAAAAAGAAGGCCAGGATAGGACAGTAATGGCATGATAGCAGATATTATTGATAAAAAGGCTGATTATCCGCTTTCCTGCCATACAACCCTAAAAATTGGCGGAAATGCGGAATGCGCATTCTTCCCCAAAAGTATAGATGAATTTTTATCTGTCAGAGATTATTTAGTCTCTCAAAATAAAAAAATAACAGTTATAGGTGCCGGATCAAACCTTCTGGTATCATCGAATGGAATAAAAGGCGGGGTTATTTTTACAGGCAGCATCTGCGGTTATAAATTTCTTGATGATTACAGGATAAAAGTTGATTCCGGGATGAAGTCTGCTGTACTAGCGAAAGTTTTGCTGGAAAAAAATCTTTCAGGACTTGAATTTTTAATTGGTATTCCTGGAACTGTCGGCGGAGCTGTAACAATGAATTCATCTGCACATGGACAGGGAATAGATCAGGTTATTGAGTGTGCGGAAGTACTTGATATTAAAACAGGCAAAATTATAAAACTGGATAAAGCAGAGCTAAAACTGGGTTACAGATATTCTTTTGTTGAGCCAAACAGGCATTTGATTTTAAATGCCGTATTCAGGCTTACACCTGATTCTTACAGCAAAATAGCAGAATGTATGAATTTTCATGTCAATTACAGAAAAGAAAAACACCCGCCATTAACAGAACCTAATGCAGGAAGTACTTTTAGAAATCCCGAACGTGGAGTTTATATAGGCCAGCTTCTTGAAAAAATTGGAGCTAAATCCTGGGTAGAAGGTGGAGCAAGATTGTCACAGAAACATGCAAACTTTCTGTTTAATACTGGGAATGCAACTTCGTCTGATGTATCCAGATTGATGTATAAGATGTACAATGAAATAAAGAAAAACTTCGGTTATGAACTGATTGCCGAAATAAGATATGTTGGGGAACCTACAGAAGAGGAAGAAATAATATGGAAAACTTTTCAAGTTCATTAAATATAAAAAATTCAATACCATTTGATTCAAAAATAGGAGTTTTACACGGAGGAATGTCCAGCGAAAGGGATGTTTCCTTAAGATCAGGCAAAAATTGTTACGAAGCACTTCTCAGGCTTGGATATACAAATGTGGAATTAATTGATGTTGACAAAAATATTGCAAAAAATCTTATAGAAAAAAATATTGAGATAGCATATATAGCACTTCACGGCAAGTATGGAGAGGATGGCTGTATTCAGGGCTTACTTGAAATACTCGGTATACCTTATACCGGCTGTGGTGTTATGGCCAGCGCTGTTTCCATGAACAAGGAATATACAAAAAGGCTGCTTAAAACAGCAGATGTTCCAGTTATTTCATCAATTATGGCTCACAGTATTTCTGATATTACTGTTGAGGTCAGCCGTTTAAATTATCCGCTTATGATTAAGCCTGTTTGTGAAGGTTCAAGTATTGGCATGTCAAAGGTCAGCAGTCCTGAAGAACTTAGACATGCAGTTGGTGAAGCTGTTAATTTTAAATCAGGAATTATGATTGAGGAATACATTGAAGGACAGTCATTGACAGTCGGGGTTCTCGATATAGATTTTGATACAATTGCTACCCCTATACTCGGCTTTAAAACTAAAACCGAATGGTATGACTATGAGGCAAAATATACAAGCGGAATGACAGAGTTTATTCTGCCGGCAAAAATTGACCAGGATATGACAAAATTAATTCAGGATTATGCAGTAAAATCTCATAAAGCTGTAGGCGCAAGAGGAATGAGCAGAGTTGACTTTATTTTAAGCAAAGATAACAAGCCATATGTTCTTGAGATAAATACTATTCCTGGAATGACAGATTTAAGTGACCTTCCTGCCCAGGCTAAAGAAATGGGAATCAGTTATGATAACCTTGTTAAAATTATATTAAACAGTGCTCTTTTATCAAAAGATTCTGATATTATATCTGAGTCAGAGACTTTTTCAGCAGCATGATTCATTACTTAATAGTCGGCTAAATTTCTAATATACCAACTTTCAGGAGAAATATAGATGCGGGAGAAGCCTAGAAAAATGCAGGCAGCAATTGATGATCACCCTAGTTTAAGGCATCATCAAAGAAAACTGCGTTATTTAAAAGAACGAAGAAAATACAGAAGGCTTCAAATATCTTTGATCAGAATGAGAGCGTTCTTTAGAATTGCAGCTACTGTCTTAATTTTTTATTTAATATATATAATTGCCAATTTGCCGCAGTGGTATCTTGGAAAGGATATATTTAATTACTATCCTAACCAGAGTCTTGAAATTACAGGCAATGATATAGTTAAAACAAAGCAAATAATGGCTGTTCTTAAACCGTTAAATTTACCTAAAAAACAAGTGTTTTTACTCAATACAGACGAGGTAGAAAAAGCTTTAAAAACACTGACTCCCGTAAAAAGAGTATATATTCGAAGATTCTGGTTTCCTGCAAGATTAAAAATTGTAATTGACGAGAGAACACCTGTATTAGCTGTTTCACCATCACCAAAATCAAAACCTGTTGCTGTGTTTACGAATGATGATGTGATTATAGGCAGGGAATTTCTGCCTTTACCAAATACCATGCCGTATTATCTTATATTAACATATGTTGATTACAGCAAATGGTCTCAAAATCATGTATATTATTTAATATATTTATCAAAACTTCTTGAAGCGGAATCCGGTGAGAAATTAGTTTATATAGATATAAGAAATCCCTATGATGTTTTTGTGCAGCTTTCATATGTCAGGCTGAGACTTGGAGAACTTAATCCGACTGTATTTAAACGAGCAAAGAGGATAAGTTCCGTTATTGGCGAAGCAATAAAATTAAAAGATGATATTGATTATATTGACTTAAGGTGGAATAATTCTGTGTCTATTAAACTTAAAAATAAGGATGTTAATAATAAAGATACTGCGAAACCAAAAGATGGGGCTGATCCGGAAGATCAGGAATTAGTCAATACTACAAAAACAAATATACCGAAAAATCAAATACAAAAAACCAATAGTCTAAATTTCAACGATAATTTGAATAATAACTGATAATGTTAATTATAACGAGCTTACCCCACTTGGATAATTGTTCAAGCTTATTTAACGTGATATTTTTTGCTCAATGCTAATATTTTATAGAAACTTTTAATATTAATATCTTTGTTCTAACAGATTTAAAAATATAAAATCACGTTACTGTTATCTAAAAAGGAGCTTTGTATGTTTAATAAGGAATTAACAAGATTCTTCATTATTTTTGCTTTAATTACCGGTATGACAGTAGGATTTTCTGCTTGTGCAAGAACGGGGAAACCTACAGGTGGAGCAGGACCTGTATCAATGCAGCAGCAACAACAGCAGCAAGAAATGTTTGGTAACAATATGGCTGCAAACGAGATGTCAGAACGTCTTGGAAATAAAATGGAAAAAGCAAGAAATAAATATAAAACAAAACATGCCCAAAACACTGAAAAGAATCAAATGAAATAACTGACGCTGAAATTTAATGTTAAAAACCCCTTATGTACAAACATAATGGGTTTTTAATTTATATATAAAACTGCTAAGTGCGTAATAAAAAATACTTACGCATTTTTTATTACTAGTGAAATCTTGATAGACAAGAAGCAGCCTACAAAAATTCTTTGCCGCCGCCTTCGCGTCGCCGAAGAATTTTTTCCGCTGTCCTTAATAAATACCAAAAGATGTTGTTTGCGCTTTCATAGCACTTATTTCCTGGTCCATCTGTGTATATTGCTGTGTAAGTGTTTCTTGTCTGGATTTAAGCCTTGCTTCACCGTCTTCAATGGATTTAGCTATACTTGTTAATTGCGTATTAATTGAATCTGTTTTTGTTTTTACATAACCATTTACAGGATCCAGTGCAGTATCCAATTTGTCATTGAGTATTTGAAGAATACCGGTTATACCTTTGTCTTTATCTCCAATAAGTAATGTACGTACTTCATCCGGGTTATCATTTAATGCTTCCAGAAAAGTATCTTTATCAAGGCTGTATGAATTTGTACTTGTATCAACACTTGTACCCACAGCACCTGAATTTACACCAATTGAAACCAGGCTATCATAATCTGACAAGCCGTCAACAGTATTCATCAGGTTCATTTTCAGTTCATTTTTGAGTCTTATAAGAGTATAATCATATTTCAAATCACCTGTAGAAGCAGTATCCGTATCAACTTCGTCTGTGAAATTATTAAATTTTGTAATAAGATCACTCAATGATGTAGCTATTGAGTCTGTATCCTGTGATATACTTAGTTCTACGGTAGTAGTTCCGTTTGTAGTAGAAGGTGTTGTCCCGTTTAATTTGATTGTTACACCATACATGCCTGTTATATCACTGCCTAAAGTATTGGTATTTGCCTCAAGCGTATTGCCATTAAGTTCAACACTTGCATTTTTACCTAAAGTTTGTGCCCCTGAAGCTAATGTATTATCATCTGTAGTTAATCCCATTACTGAAAGAAAATTACTTTTTTCTGTTGCATCACCTTCCAGATTGTCATTAGACAGGTTAATATTTGTTGCACCGGGATCTTTTGATGTTAGCTTTAATTTATTAGTTCTAACATCAAAAACAGCTACAACATTTGCATCCTTACTACTGTTAATGCTAGCTATCAGGTTTGAGAGCGTTGTATTTTCATCTATTGTAAATGTTTCTTTTCCTATTGTAAAACTGCCTGCTGTTACAACAGATGACAGTTTTGCAGTCGCATCTGTTCCTACTATTGTTCCGTATGTATTAATTGCACTTATCTGGTTGTCACTGGTAATTTTTGTAGCAGTATTTGAGATAGGGTTACCTTCTTCATCTACGGCATTTGTTACGGTATTGAGCTGCATTATATTCACAAAATTACTGGTATCGCTTGTTGAACCCAGTTTTACATCATGATGTGTTGTTCCGTCATCAGCAACATCAATTACAAATTTTCCATCCTGAATACTTGCAGTTAAAAGCCCTCCACCTTCGATAGCATTTATTTGATTAACAATACTGTTTTCATCATCAGCTTTATTTAAAGTAGTTGTATCATCAAGGTTAATTGTATATTTCTTATTGTCTACATAAATACTGAACGTTGTACCGACTTCTTCATCAGTATCTTCATCAGTAACAGTTACAACAGCAGATCCGTTCCCCAGATCTTTTACATATTCATCACCGGTTATTTCAGATCCCGGGCTATTTATACTTTGGGCTACTGTAGGAGTTGCAAGATTATTGACTTTTAAAGTAACCGTTTGAATAGCTGAATTGTTGCTTGCTGTAACTGACGCTATAGCAGTATCTGAACTTGAAGTAGTTCTTTTTTTGAATAAATCAAATACTGAAGCAAGATTTCCGTCTGTAAACTTTTCAACGGCTGTCCTTAGGGATGAAAGCTTACTTCCCATAGTACTAAGCGTTGATTTAGCAGTCGTAAGAGTACTTTGCTCTGTGTATAAACGATCAACAGGTTGTCTTTCCACTGCCATTATAGCATCAATCATTTCACTGACAGGTAATCCGGATCCAACCCCGCTAAAACTTATTGTCATATTGTCCACTCCTTGACAGTTTTATCTAACTTCCATTTTATTATATTCTTATTTCAAGTGAATCCTATATTAGCTTGATATAATTCATTATTAATAAATTATTCCCTGTTTTTGAATATTTTAAACCAGTATTAAAAATAATTTTACAATATTTCCGAAAATTTGAAAACAAAAAAGAAGATACTTATTTAAGTATCTTCTTTTTCATATAAATTAATAAATTTCTATTTATTTACTAATTCTTTGAATTTTTTACCAGCTGAGAAAGTTGGAACTGTTTTAGCTGGAATTTTGATTTCTTTACCTGTTTGTGGATTTCTTCCTGTTCTTGCTGCACGTTTGCGAGCTTCAAATGTTCCAAAACCAACTAAAGTTACTTTTTTACCTTTTGATACAGTCTTTTCAACAACTTCAATAAATGTTGATAAAACTTCTGATACTTCTTTTTGTGTTACTTTAGCTTTTTTTGAAACTTCTTGAACTAACTCTTCCTTATTCATCTATAAACTTCCTTTCTGAAAATCAGAGTACGCACATATATATTATATTTAATAAGTTAAAATTCGCAAGAGTTTTTTTTAGTGCATGTTTCAAAAAATTTTTTCGTCTCTCTGAAATTATCTCGGTATCTATATAAACCAATAGATGGCTAATACAGTCAAAGTAGTATTTTTTACTAGCTTTTTTCGAAATATTGTTTAAAATTATAATAAGAATGATTTATTCTATAACTAGGTAAGATATGAATTACTTCAAAAAAATTGTGTTGGTATGTCTTAGTGCAACAGGCTTATACATGTATTCATCATGTATTGTCTGTTCTGAAACAACAACAGCCAATAAGATAAATCCTGCAGGGCGGTTAAATATAAGAGTTACCAAAGATGACTTTTCGGATTTTCGTGAAAGTCTTATTTTAAACGTCAAAAATGAAAATGTTCAATTAGATAATATTTTCTTTTCTAATATTAATCTGAATCTTGCAAGTACGACGAATCTGGATGTTATTTCATCTTTAAGAGAATATCCATCTCATTATCCTGCACCTGAACATTTAATTAAACCTGTAATTGAAGATAATACGCCTAATATATATAACATTAGCCTGTCTTCGCAATATAATCCGCCAGTTGCTGCAAACAAGCCAAATATAAGCAACATTTCCATAACAAATAAAAGTTATAGTAATTTTTCCGCATTACAGCTTATAGACAAATCAAAAACTGCTTACAAGAATAAAAAATATTATGAATCTCAAATATATCTGGATAATGCAGTAATAAAGGCAGGAAAAAATTCATGGGTTCTGGCGGAGATTGCTGAAAATTATGAAAAAATTCATGCATTAAGCAAGGCAGATAAAACTTGGGAAAAAGCTGTAACAATAAATCCAAACAGAATAGAGCTTTTGTACAGTTATGCTCTTTACCTTTGCAGAAATAATAAAGCTGGTAAGGCAAATATATACTTAAATAAGATAATTTCGATTAATCCTCAATTTATGCTTGCCTATTATAATTTAGGCAATATCCATTTTAAAAATAAAAAATACATTGATGCAATAAGGGCGTACTATATAGCTATTTCAATTAACCCGTACTGTGAAGATGCTTTTTATAATCTTGCCCTCTCTCTGGAAGCCTTAAACCGGAAATCTCTTGCAATAAAGTATTATAAAGAATGTTTGAAACTTAATCCGGCTGATATACAGGTAAAAAATTCATTAAGAAGGTTAAAAGTACTAAAGTAGTGCTATGTAAAATGCTTAATTTACCTGTTCATAATTTTCTATAGCTGTTTTAAGTGTAGAAGCAATTTTGTCTATGAAAGGTTTTGGGTATACAACTTCGCATAAATCACCATACTTCAGCAACCTTTGTAAAAGCATATTTTTGCAGTCGACGTATGATGTTATAGTGATTGTACCTTCGGTTTTATTTATTTCAGAAAATTTCTCATTTTCATGCAGTTCGTACGTTTTTGCAAGCCTACCTCTCAGTTTAAATTTAACAGGAGATAGAATATGGTTGCTACTTGATTTTATAGGCAATTGCTTTATATCAGTTACATATTCTATATTGATTAATTTTTTTTCTCCTGCTATTGGGTTGTAACCGCAAATGTAAATATCTCCGCTTACATAATCAAGGTATTTGGGTTCAAGCGTAATTTGAATTTCATTTTCTTCCATAGGATGTCTGTATTTAACTGTAACTTTTTGTTCATCAATACAATATTGTTCAAATTTGCTCATTAATGGTGCATATTTTGAAAATTTTGAGTCTATATCAAGACTTGTCTTGAGAGTTTTTTTAAGCTGGTTTATATCGCTAATCTGTTCGTCTTCCAAATATCTTGAAATATTTTCCATAATTTTATACTGTGCATCCTGCAATACTTTTTGATGCATATTTGAAACAAAGAGGTCAATTGTTACCAACGCATTTATCTCATCTTCACTAAGTTTTATACAAATTGGCGCTTTGATTAATTTGTAAGTATAGTTATTTGCAATACAGGGTTTGGTAATTTTATATCCAGCAAGCCTTAAAGTGCTTAAATATTTCAGTATAACTTCATTTGAAAAACTTCTGGATATGTTCGAATCCTGGGATAAAATTGCATTTAACTCTTCTATTCCGAATTTACCTTCATTCAATAATTTCAGTAAAAGTAATACTCTATATGCCGTTGAACTTATTTTTTTAGTTTTTTTCATACTCTATTCTTTATTATATATTTTATAGGCCGACTTTAATTTATCAATTATTTCCTGTTTTATGTCTTCCGGGGAGATAACTGTACAGTCACTCCCGTAAGAAAGAATACTTTGTATTATTTTGAATTTACTTTTTCCTGTAGATCTAATGATTAGCTCTTTTTTACTTTTACTAATTACAGTTTCGTCAGAATTAGGTGTAAACATTATTGCAGAAAGTCCTGTAAGTTTATACTCAATAGAGTAAATTTTTTGTACGTGATTACTATTTTTAATGTTTATCGCCTGAATCTCCTTGATTTTATCGATACGTAAATACTGAGTTTCTTCAAGATCAGTATTATATCCCCATACATAAAACGCACCATTTTCAAAACTAATTTTGTCCACAGCCATCTTAATTATTTTTTCTCCTGATATTGGAGAATTATAGTTAATAAGTAAAGTAAGCTTTTTATTACAATATTTTTCCAGCGCATTAATCATCTGGTGCTGGAAATTATTTTTATATCGATGTAAAAGAGTTTTCTCCTGCTGTTCCATTAATTTTAGTGTATCAGAGTGTAAATACTGCTGATATAATATTTTTCGAATCTTGTCAAACTTGAGATTTAATTCCCAATTATCAAGTGTAATTGCATATTTTCTTGTTTTAACTATTGCGTTAACTTCCTGTTCGCTTAACTTTAGCTTAAAAGGATTATTTTTAAGCACGTACTTATAGTTATTATTCTTTGAAGGTCTTGATATTTCACAGCCTACAGCTCTTAATGTATTCATATATATGCAAATAGTATCCTGCGATAAAGATCTTGCTCCAATAATATCCATTTGGAGTTTTTCATTGATTTCTTTATCGCTGCATGGTCGTTCTAAAAGCATTTTTAAGATAGATAATATCCTGTAAGCTGTTAGACTTATATTATCAATATCTTTTGAATTGAGACTATTTACGCTAATATTCATTCTCACTACCATACCATTAGGAAATAGTATATTACATTTCTTTCTGTTAATAGTTCACATATTTTCGGTTTTCCTGTTTTCAAAAAAAAATTTTTAATAACCTTTTTGAAAAATTAAAAAAATAGTCAGTAATACATAAACCTACTTATTAATAAAAAAATAAAAATAAGAATAAAATTCAAAAAAAAATTATAAATTTACAAATATTAACTGTTTTAGTGAACGTTTTTTAACAATAAATTATTGCTTTTACTTATATATATTAGGATTAATTCCATTTATATCCGCTCAAAGTAGGTTTTAAAACGCCAAAACTAAGAAGCATTAGCTTTAATTTTCTTCACAAGGCTTATTTATCTAATAATAAATGTAAATTTCAGTATTTTCAAATGCTGGGGAAAAGTAAAATACCTTCATTGCGTAAATTTTTGAATATTATAATTTGTTAACATACTACCAACAACCTGAAATAACTGTTAGAATAGACTAAAGGCATTTTAGGCAAAAGCTTTCTATATCAAAGATATTTTAAATTCATAAACTACAAAAAGGCTTTATTGTTGATGTTAGGATATATCTGGTTATTTTTTATAATTATAGCAGTTATTTTAGGTGGTATTAACGGAAAAATTGATGTGGTTTCTCAGGCTGCCATGGATTCTGCAAAGTTTGCAGTAGAAATTGCTCTTTCTTTAATAGGTATAATGTCCCTCTGGTTAGGAATAATGAAACTTGCCGAAAAATCAGGGCTTTTAAAAATTTTTGCAATATTAGTTAAACCTGTTACAAAATTGATTTTTTCTGATGTTCCTCCGGATCATCCTGCAATAGGCAATATAGCAATGAATTTTTCCGCTAACGCTTTAGGATTAACAAATGCGGCTACGCCTATTGGTATCAAAGCAATGAAAGAACTTCAAAAACTTAATCATGATAAGGAGATCGCTTCTAATGCCATGTGTACTTTTCTGGCAATAAATACAGCCGGTTTTCAACTGGTTCCTGCTTCAATAATTGCAGTTCTGGCAGCTGCAGGGGCAAAAAATCCAACTGTAATTATTGGACCAACAATTATGGCCTCAACATGTTCACTTATAATTGCAATAATAACAGTAAAAATTCTTGAGAATCTTCCTTTCTTTGCAATGAAAAAGAATTTCTCTGACAGTTCTTCACAGATTTTTACTGATGAAAATATAGAGGATAATAACTAATGCTTGCAGGAATAGTAAACACAGTATCGAAATGGGCAATTCCTTTGACTATTGCTTTTATTCCTTTATTTGCACTGTATAAAAAGATTGATATATATGACACGTTTGTAGATGGAGCAAAAGAGGGATTTGGTGTCGGTGTTAAGATAATTCCTTATCTTGTTGGTATACTCGTCGCAATTGGCATGTTCAGGGCGTCAGGAGCAATAGATTTAATTGCCCATGTTTTAAGCCCTTTTTTAAATTTTATTGGTATGCCGGCAGATATTCTTCCACTTGCAATTATTAGGCCATTATCAGGTAGTGGCGCACTTGGAGTCATGACAGAAATTGCCGGAAGATATGGAGGAGATTCTTATATTGCAAAACTTGCTGCTGTCATGACCGGAAGTTCTGAAACAACATTTTATGTGCTTGCAGTATACTTTGGAGCAGTCGGGATAAAAAAAATCAGACATGCCCTTATAGCAGGTCTGATTGCTGATCTTGCCGGAATTATTTCTTCTTTAATAATTTGTCGAATAATTTTTTAAGCAAAAATCTCAATTATTCTTATAAGATTATTAGTCCTTAAATCTAAAATTTTATTCTATTCTTTAATATATCTTAATATTAAAAAAACCTTACTGACAAAGTATAAATCTCTAAAATGCTTTTGTATTAAGCCTTTTTAAATAAGTAAATAAATATTTAGATAAAAGAATAAATTATTTTTGGAAATATTTTTATAAAATTAGCAATTTTTTTTATTATGGTTGTTTTATTATTAACAGCGAAACAAACATTTAAGAATTTGATTATTATAAAAGTTTATAAATTTAAATGATATTAAAGTAAGGTTCGGAGGTTACATATTTAATGATTGCAACAAATAAAAATTTGACAGTTACAGAAAAAAAAGATCAATTAGATCAAGATTCAGATTTATTGAACTTAAGTGAAAAGAAAATCATAAGCAAATCCAGTTTACGTCGAATTGAAGTTAGTGAACTGCCAAGTGTATTACCTGATTTCAAAAATGCTATGACCACAAAAGACAATATTCTGGCAGACTGGCTTGCAAGCTGGATAGAAACAGGTTTAAAAAGTGGTAAACTTTGCAAAAATGATTTGCTGCCGAGAAAAGCAGTACTTGCTAATTATTTAGGTATTAGTATAGGAACAGTCCAGACAGCAATCAGGTTTATTGAAGATAAAGGTTATGTAGAATCAAAACAAAGAATTGGCACATTTATTAAGGATATTAATCAGGAAAATACTGAATTAAGAAAACAAACTTCAAAACGTGACCTTGCAATTGTTGCGCTCAGGAACATAATTATTAAAAACCAGTATAAAGTTGGTGAACCTCTTCCTTCATCAAGAGAATTGTCAAAGATTGTTGGAAGCGCTTTAAATACCACAAGATTAGCCCTTGAATATTTGGCCAGTACAGGTATTATTGAATCAAGAGGATGCAGAGGCAATAAAGCAAACTGGATTTTAAGAAAAATGCCTGAAATTTCAGAACAGGAACAAATAAGTGAAGAAAGTATTAATCTTGAATCTGATACACTGGTAGATCAGGTGGAAAGAGACTTAAAAGATCTTATTTCAAAAAGATTTCAGATAAATGATAAATTACCGCCTCACTTTGAACTTGCTGAAACATTGAAAGTTAGTATTAAGACAGTTCACGATGCGATGAAACGTTTAGTTGAACAAGGGATTATAAAATCTAAAAGAGGCAGATACGGTACATTTATTATGAGAATGCCATCAGATGCACCTTATTATCCAAAACAGGAAAGTTCAATCTTTGCTTCTGCAAGCGATGCAAGCCTTTACAATTATGAAAAAGTTGAACGCCATCTGAAACTCTTAATAAAGGAAAACTATAAAATTGGTGACAAATTCCCTGCAATGGGCAAATTAGCGCTGGATTTGAAAGTAAGCAGTAACACAATCAGAAAAGCTTTACAAAAACTTTCGGATGAAAATATTGTAAGATTTTCACGAGGCAGGTACGGCGGTACATTTATAGTCAACATGCCAAAGGTAGAAGAACTAACATCTTTCACCTGGTTATCAATCAATCCAGAACATATTGCTATATACCGCAACAAAAAATAGCATATATACAAAATACTTTAAAAAGCGCCATTGGCGCTTTTTTTATGTAAACCTATAAAATAATATTTCAAGTCGAAACAGTCCGAAAAGAAAACTTATGTTTCGTAGAAAATTTAGTTATAACTAAATAAATTTTGTCTTTAATAAATAATATATGCTTGCTGTCTCATTTAATTAATGTATTGTCAGACAAATTTGCATTTGCTTTTTATTTGATTTTATTGGTATAAAATATTAATTAGAGAACCGCAAAGTGCTCAATAAAAAGTTTTTCTCCTTTAAATTAGTGTATATCAAAGGGATTAGTCGTAAATTTATATGTTAAAACATTTTTTGAAAAATATTTTAAATAAAATTCAGTTTGCACAGATTGAACTTTATAAAATCTTTGCATCCAGAATACTTGGAAAAAAATACATAAGAACAGGTAAGTGCAAGGGGTGTGGAAGATGTTGCCAGAGAATATATGTCAGACACTCAAATAATATAATTAAAGATGAGGAAGAGTACGAAAAGTTAAAACCTCAGCACTTTTTTTACAGGTATTTAAGAATCATAGATAAAGATGATGCAGGGCTTGTTTTTGAGTGTACAAAACTTGACAAAAGAACAGGGAAATGTACCGCATACAAACACAGAGCACTTATTTGCAGGCAGTATCCTCTTGAAGAAATATTTATGCTTGGTGGAATTATATCGGAGAATTGCGGTTACAAATTTATTCCTATAAGAAGTTTTGAAGAAGTGTTAAATAAAGTTCAAAAGAAAAATAGCAATTCTACAAAATAGAATAATACATAAAATAAAAAAGCTGGCAGCAAAAAACTGCCAGCTTTTTTATTTTATGTATTTTTAAGGTGTGTATTTTTTGAAGATTAATGAAGCGTTATGTCCGCCAAATCCAAAGGAATTGGACATTACTGCATTAATATTATCAACTTTTCTTGATTTATTTGCCACATAATCAAGATCACACTGTTCATCCTGATCTACCAGATTAATTGTTGGTGTAACTATTCCTGTTTCAATCGTTTTAACACACACAGCTGCTTCAACACCACCTGCTGCACCGAGCAAGTGACCTATCATACTCTTTGTTGAACTTACTAAAAGTCCATTTTTTGCATAATCGCCAAATGTTCGTTTAATAGCAATTGTTTCAGCAATATCACCTAATGATGTACTTGTTCCATGTGCATTAATGTATTGAACTTCTTCAGGTTTCAGTTCTGCATCATCAAGAGCCAGTTGCATAGCTCTTGATGCACCTATTCCTTCAGGATGAGGTGCTACAACATCATATGCATCTCCAGAAGCACCATAGCCTACAAATTCTGCATATATTCTGGCACCTCTTGCAAGTGCATGGTCGAGGGATTCAATGACAAATATTCCTGCACCTTCTGACATTATAAATCCATCACGACCTTTATCAAATGGCCTGCTTGCTTTTTCAGGCTCATCATTTCTGGTAGACAATGTTCTTGCGCTGGCAAATCCAGCCATTGATAATGGTGTTATCGGTGCTTCGCAGCCTCCTGCAATCATAACATCAGCATCACCATAAGCAATAGTTCTAAACGCATCCCCCATAGAATGTGTTGCTGTTGCACAAGCAGTGACAACACATTTATTAGGTCCCTGCGCATTCAGCATGATAGAAATTCTACCGGCTGCTATATTGCTAATCATCATTGGCACAGTAAACGGACTACATTTTGTAGGCCCCCTGTCAAGTAATGTACTGTGATTTGATTCTATAGTTCCAATGCCGCCTGCTGCGCTGCCAACTATAACACCAACTCTTGTCGGATCGACTTTATCCTTATCAAGCCCTGAATCTTCATAGGCCTGTTTTGCTGCTACCATAGCAAGCTGGGAAAATCTATCCATACGCTTGACTTCTTTTTTTTCAAGATAAAGAGAAGCATCAAAATCATTAATCTGGCCGGCAATTTTTGCATGTTGCTGACTTACATCAATTAATGTAACTGGCTTTATTCCACTCTTACCTTGAACTACACTGTCCCAGAATAAGTCAAGACCAACACCGTATGGACTTACAACGCCCATTCCGGTTATTACAACTCTTCTGGATTTACTACTCATCTCTTTATCCTATCTAAATTCTATTACGCTGAATGACTCTGAACATATTCAACTGCATCTTTTACTGTTGTAATTTTTTCAGCTTCTTCATCAGGAATTTCGCAACCGAATTCTTCTTCAAAAGCCATAACTAATTCAACTGTATCCAATGAATCAGCACCTAAATCTGCTGTAAAGCTAGCATTTTCAGTTACTTCAGCTTCATCAACACTTAATTGTTCAATAACTACTTTTTTTACTCTTTCTAATATTGCATTATCCATTTTTTTCTCCTCTTAATGATAATCAACTAATACTAATGGTCAAAATTATACTTGATTATAAAATTTTGTCACTACTAATTATGTTTTATATACGATATCGTGTCTACAAGCTAGTATATAATGTAACAGAATATTACAAATAAAGTACTAGTGCTAAATTACTAAGCCCCCATCAACACCTATTACCTGTCCTGTAATATATGATCCTGCTGTTGCAAAGAACTTAACTGTCCGGGCAATATCTTCCGGTTTTCCCAACCTACCTAACGGTATATTGGCAACAATCTTTTCTGTATCTAGTCCATGTGTCATATCTGTTTCAATAAATCCTGGAGCAATTGCATTGACTGTTATGTTTCTGGAAGCAAGTTCTTTGGAAAGTGATTTTGTAATACCAATAATACCTGCTTTTGCGGCAGAATAATTTGCCTGTCCAGCATTGCCACAAACTCCAACAATACTTGAAATATTTACAATTGCGCCTGATCTTTGTTTCATCATTGCTTTAACAACAGGTTTTGTTACATAAAATACACTGTTAAGGTTTGTATTGATAACCTTTAACCAGTCTTCTTCAGACATTCTAATAAACAAATTGTCTCTGGTTATGCCTGCATTGTTAACCAAAACATCTATTCTTTTAAATTCACTAAGAATAGAATCAATCATACCTTTTACATCTTCTGAATTGCTGACATCGCACTTAATAGCCTTTGCCTGACCGCCATTGTCAACAATTTCTTTTACAACAGCATTTGCTGCGTCATCATTACTTGCATAATTTATAACTACAATATAACCTGATTTTGCAAGTTCCAGTGCACAAGCTTTTCCTATACCTCTTGATGCTCCTGTAACCAGTGCAATTTTATTTTCTTGGTTCATGTTTTAAATCCTTATATTAAAACCTTACTACAGAATGAATTTACAACGTTATCCAGTGATTGGATATCATTTATATTATATACATTTGATGATCTGGAAATCTTTTTCGTCATTCCTGATAAAACTTTACCAGGACCGATTTCTATAAAGTTTTCAACGCCTTTTTCTATCATATATGAGCAGGTCTGTTTCCAGTGTACGGAAGAATGTATTTGATCAGACATCTTAACGATAAATTCTGAAGTATTCCTTGTTTCTTTGGCGTCAACATTTGTTATTACAGGAATTGACGCATCATTTATTTTAAATTTTGCCACTTCTTCTGAAAATTTATCGGAAGCTTCTTTCATCAGCGGAGAATGGAATGCACCACTGACTGCTAGAACAATAGCTCTCTTTGCTCCTGCTTCTAATGCCAACTTGTTGGCCTCTTCTATTGCAGCACTTTCACCGGTTATAACTGTTTGTTCCGGTGTGTTATAATTTGCTACACTGATTTGTCCATATTTTGAAGCTTTACTTAAAACATCAGACAAACCGGCTTCATTCAAACCAATAATAGCACTCATTCCGCCGGTCTGAGCTTTTGACATAAGAGTTGCCCTAATTTGGACAAGTTTTATAACGTCTTCAAGACTCAGTACACCTGCTGCATAAAGTGCTGAGTATTCTCCCAGACTGTGCCCTGCAACATATGCAGGAACAATATTACATTTTTCCCTTAAAATCTCAAGGGCTATAATTGACACAGCAAGAATTGCTGGCTGTGTATTAATTGTCTGTTTTAAAACGTCGTCCGGTCCATCAAAACAAATTTTTGAAAGATCAATTCCTAAAATTTCATTAAATTTACTGAAAATATTTTTTGCAGTTGGTGATGATTCATAAAATTCTTTTCCCATCCCAACAAACTGTGATCCCTGTCCTGGAAAAATAAATGCTGTTTTGTTCATACTCCTCATCCACTTTTATTTGTTACTAAATTCTCTTTTATCCTTCGCTCTCCATCTGACAATTGAAGTTCCCCATGTTAAACCCGCGCCAAAACCGCACAATGCTAATATGGAAGAATCAGGTATTTTATTATTCTCTAATGCTTCTGATAATGCTATCGGTATTGAAGCAGTTGATGTATTTCCGTATTTATCAAGATTTGTAATAACCTGTTCAGGGTTTAAGTTTAATCTGTCAGTAATTGCTGATACAATTCTCATATTTGCCTGATGAGGTACAAGAAAATCAAGATTTTCAATTGATAATTCAGCATTTGCCAAAGAACTTAAAATTGACTCAGGTACAACATTTACTGCAAATTTATATATTTCTCTTCCATTCATGGAAACAAACTGTTTCTTTTCATCTTTTGGCTCAACAAGCGGACAGTTTTTTCCATTTACAGGTATTCTCAAGTCATTGGCTTTTGTTCCATCCGAATAAACATCAACTGAAAGAATATCATTAATTCCGTCATCAGATTTTTTTACTACCATTGCACCGGCACCGTCTCCGAAAAGTATACAGGTTGACCTGTCAGTCCAGTCAAGGAATCTTGTATGAATATCCACACCTATTAAAAGTACGTTTTCATATGTCCCGGAAGAAATAAAGCTTTTAGCTATATTCATTCCAAAAACCAAACCGCTACATGCCGCTACAATATCAAACCCTACTGCATTTACAGCACCTATACCAGCCTGTACTTCACAGGCTGTAGACGGGTACAATGAATCCGGCAATGATGTTGCTACAACAATCAAATCTAATTGTTCAGGCTGCATTCCTACAAATGCCAGTGCATCTTTTGCTGCATTTATTGCTAGAGAAACAGCTGTTTCATTTCCGCTAACAACTCTTCTTTGTCTGATACCTGTTCTGGATACAATCCATTCATCGTTTGTATCAACAATTTTAGCTATATCGTCATTTGTTATAACTGTTTCAGGAACATATCTACCTATTCCTGCTATTGTTACAGGAATTAAATTATTTTGCATCATATTCTGTTTAACTCATACATTTCAGAGATTTTACCGTTTATATCTCTTTCTACTGTTTCTTTCGCAACTCTGATTGCATTTTTAATAGCGTATGCTTTGCTTCCCCCGTGTGCAATCACACAAACGCCCTTGATTCCAAGTAACAGAGCACCACCGTATTCTTCATAATTTGATTTTTTCTTTAATCTCATTAATGCGGATTTTGCGATTGAAGCGCCAAGTTTTGCCCATAGCGACTGTGAAAATTCATCTCTTAACTTTTTAAACAGCATGTTTGCAACGCCTTCTGCAACTTTTAACGTGATATTTCCTACAAATCCGTCACAAACTACAACGTCGCTGTATCCCATAAATAATTCACGACCTTCAACATTACCGATAAAGTTTATGTCGTCCTGACTTTGGGCTAACAATTTATATGTATTTTGAACAAGAGTGTTACCTTTACTTGATTCTCCGCCAATATTGAGAATGCCTACTCTTGGATTTTTTACGCCAAGTATGCAGTGGGAAAAAATATTTCCCATGACAGCAAACTGATGAAGCATTTCAGGTTCACAGCTTGCATTTGCACCTGCATCCAGCATAACGACAGGCTGCTTCATTGTAGGTAATACAACTGCAATAGCAGGCCTGCTAATGCCTGGTAATCTGCCAAGTCCAAATAGACTTGCAGCCATAGCTGCACCAGTACTGCCTGCTGCAACAAGAGCATCTGATTCACCCTTTGCAACCGCATCAACTGCAACTACAATTGAAGCATTTTTCTTCCTTCTTATAGCACTACCGGGAGCTTCATTCATTTCAATAACTTCATCAGCTCTCGTAATTATAATATCAAGGTCTTTTGTGTTGTATTTAGCAAGTTCATTTTCTATTTTCTCAACTTGCCCAACTATTTGAAGTTTAACTTTATACTCACGAGCTGCATCTATTGCACCTTTAATAATTTCTGTTGGTGCGTAATCTCCACCCATGGCATCTACAGCAATTCTTATTGTCATATTTGATTTTATTCTTCTATTTTCTTCTTGCTTGCCGGTTTATCATCATAGTAACCGCATGACTCACATACTGTATGAGCTAATTTTTTTTCGTTACAGTTTTTACATTCAACTAATGTTGGAGTTGTTGCTTTCCAGTGAGATCTCCTGTGTCCCTGTGCTGAACTTCCTGTTCGTTTCTTTGGTACTGCCATATTTACACCTTACTTTCTTTATTATTATTTTACATTATATATTACTTATTTTCTTCGTCAAAGAATTTGTTAAATACTTGCATTCTTGGATCAGAAGGTTTTTCCGCCTGAATTCTTTGTAATTCATCACTGCCTGGGCAGTTCCGGTCACAAAGTTTTTTACCGGGGATATTAAGTATTATATCTTGGTAAATTATATCTGTCACGTCAATTTCTTTTCTGCCTTTCAATTCTTCAACGAAATTACCCCTTGTTATCTCAAATTCTTTGGTTTCCGGCGAAACAATATCATATTTTATTAATTCTTCATTTATATCCGTTTTTATATGATATTCAAATTTCTTCATGCATCTGTCACATTCCAGAATCAGGTCAGTTTCAACTGAACCCGTAACTTCTACGCCACCTGGCATAGAAATTAGTGTTATTGTTCCAGTAACAGGCTTATTATTTTCGAGGTCATTTATAACTTCATCAAATTCTAAAGTCATTTGTCCCTCAGGATTATTTTCAAGATCTTCAAGTTTAATTTTCAATGGAATAATCTCTCATAAATGATTAAATGGATAAACTGACTTAATGGCATCAACAAATATTGACTATATCATTCTATTTGCAAGAAGAATTTTGTCAACTTATTCATTATCACTCTAATAAAAATATATTTTTTTATATATAAAATTTTAAGTGAAATATTTTTGCCTGCTAATTTTGTCGTGTTATTAACTTTTTTTAAGCCTTGCTATTCGTTGTCTTGCATCAGAAAATTTTTCAGCACCTGGAACTTCATCCAGAAATTTTTCGTAAGCTTTAATTGCTTCCTCGTTTTTTTGCTGCATTTCAAGAATTAATCCCAAATTATAGTAAGCCTGATTATAGGAAGGCTTTAACCGGATTGCCATTTTTGTTGCATTATAGGCCTCATCATATCTGCCCAGCTCTTTGTATGCCATTCCCAGACCTAAATAAGCATCAGCAGATTTAGGATTTTTTTGAATTACTGCATTATAGTATTCTGCTGCTTTATCAAAATTGCCAGAAACAAGCATTGAATTAGCCTTGTTATAATTATCATCCAAACTTTGAGATATTGCAGGTTTAAAAACTACCAGCACGGAACATATTAATAAAATAATAAAAATCAAATGTCTTTTTTGCATAAAATTACCCGTAATTAAAATTTAGACCTTATGTTTATATTTTAACATAAGGTCTAAAACGAAAAAAATTTTAAAAAATAATTCTCATTTACTTGAATTGCCAGAATTCGAGTTAATCTAATAATTTAACCTTTACTGAAGTTCCGCTTTTCTTAAGATCAACTTTGCCTTCTCTAGCTAACCATCCTAATGCCAGTGTAACCTGATCCGGTTTTAATTCAAGATATTTTTTTAGAGAAGCTAAACTGCATTCACCATTAGCATCAAGGTATTTCCAAATTCTACCTGCTATTTCACCAATTGTACTGATCATATTCAATCTCTCCTTTGTCTTTTTTATTAGTAAATGAACCCGTTAAGAATACAAATACTATTAAATGTCTATAAAAAGTAACAATGCCTATTTTTTATCTGATTTATCTTAACCAATTTTGTGCTCTTACACCTCAAGCATGAATTTATATTAACCTGCACAATGACATACGAGTATAAGATTTTATTTATCCATTGCCATGTTTTTATAATAATATACTCTTAAAGTGTAAAATTTACAACTTTTTATAAAAAATTTTTACTTTTAAGAATAAAATAATAATATATCTAATAAATAATATGGAGACAAGATATGGTAAATGATTTAAAGGGTAATGTCTGGAAATATGGTGATAACGTTGATACTGACGTGATTATACCGGCAAGGTTTTTAAATATGACAGATTCCAAAGATCTTTCAAAGCACTGCATGGAAGATATTGATAAAGATTTTGCGTCAAGGGTTTCAGAAAATGATATTATTGTTGCAGGAGAAAATTTTGGATGCGGAAGTTCAAGAGAGCATGCTCCGATTGCAATAAAAGCATGTGGTGTATCCGCTGTAATTGCTAGGAGCTTTGCCAGAATATTCTACAGAAATGCAATTAATATTGGGCTACCTATACTGGAAAGTGTTGAGGCCGCATCAGATGCCGAAAATGGAGACATAATCGAAATTGATCTTTCTAAAGGAGAGATAACGAATGTTACAAAAAATAAAGCTTACCAGACAGTTCCATTTCCTGATTCTATACAAAAAATAATCAAGTGCGGCGGGTTGATTAACTATACAAAAGAAAAAATAAAGTAATTACAACATTGTTTATGTTAAGCAATAAAAATTTTTTTTATACTTTATAAATATGTATCATTAAGAAGAGGAATAAATAATGGCGATTGTTTCAGTGAAGAATTCTTTAACCTCAAAGAACTTTATATGTACAAATCAGGCCGCAGCAAGTAGTACAAGTACTACTATTTCCAGTAATGCCAATACATCTGACAAATTTGAAAGTAATAACAAAAATTCTAACATTACATTCAATGGTAAATTACAAAAAGATGAAGTTAAAGCAATTACTGTTTGCAGTTTGGGTTGTTTCGGCCTACTAGTAGGAGATTTATTGGGAAGTAACGCTATAAAAGCCGCTAGTGCGTTTGTTTCAATGCTAAGTATGGGATATTTATGTATGAAAGGGCTTATAGGCTGGTAGCATTACAAGGAAGGATAGCATGTATAGTAATTAAACGTAATCTAGAGCAGTCATAACATTTTGAGCTTTATATTTGCATATATAGTAATAAAAAAGTAGAATAAAAACTATAGATTGGGTCAAAACGATTAATCAATAAATACTTAATATTAATTTTAATTGCCCAATAGCAGTAAGAATCTGTCAAAATCAGGATAGAATTATTATCAAACAACAAAAGTGAGAAAATCATGAAAACTTCATATAACATAGCTGTATTGCCGGGGGACGGTATTGGACCTGAAGTTATAGATCAGGGAATTAAAGTTTTGAACGCAGTTGCTAAGAAATTTAATTTAAGTTTTTACTACACATACGGACTTATTGGTGGTGCTGAGCTGGAAAATTCAGGTGTGCCTATAACTGACGAAACAATTCAAATGTGCAAAAATTCTGATGCGGTTTTTCTTGGCGCTGTCGGTGATTTTAAATATGATACAATCGAAACTCATTTAAGGCCTGAAAAAGCATTACTACGCATTCGTAAAGAATTAAGCCTTTTTGCAAATTTAAGGCCAATTATTGTTTATGATGAACTGGTTAATTCTTCTACTCTTAAAGAAAATATCGTAAAAGGAGTAGATATTATGATAGTAAGGGAATTAACGGGTAGTTTGTATTTTGGTCAGCCAAGAGGAATTGAAGAGGCTTCTGAAAAGAAAGCATTCAATACTATGGTGTATACAGAATCTGAAATTGAAAGAATAGCTAATGCTGCTTTTGAAGTTGCAATGAAAAGAAATAAAAAACTTTGCTCTGTAGACAAAGCTAATGTTCTTGAAGTTTCGAGGCTCTGGAGAGAAGTAGTTGAAAAAGTAGCCAAAAATTATCCTGAAGTAGAATTATCCCATATGTATGTAGATAATGCAGCTATGCAGCTTATTAGAAATCCGAGAGATTTTGATGTAATTCTTACAGAAAACATGTTTGGAGATATTCTCTCTGACGAAGCTTCAATGCTTTCAGGTTCACTTGGAATGCTAGCCAGTGCAAGTCTTTCACAGGGGGCACCTGCAATGTATGAACCTTCTCATGGAAGTGCTCCACAATTTAAAGGACTTGATAAATTAAATCCGATCGCAACTATCATGTCAGCAGGCATGATGTTAAAATACAGTTTCAACCTTGAAGATGCAGCAAATTCTGTGGAAAATGCTGTAAAACAGGTTTTAAAGGATGGCTACAGGACGGATGATATATTTTCTGAAGGTAAAATGCTGGTAGGAACTTCAAAAATGGGTGATTTAATAGCTCAAAGAATTTAAAATCAATTTTTAGCCGGTTCTTTATTTATTAATGTACAGTTAAATACTCTCAAGGTTTAGCTCTGAGGATTAATAATCATTTGGAATCTATTAATACTTTAGGTAGTGATTTTTGGCTAATAATTTATTACTATATATATATAAGCTGATAGAACAATCAAACAACCGGTTCGGGGTGACGAACAGAGTTTAAGCTTTTATATGAGCAAAAGGTTTGATGTGTTCTCTATCAGCTTATATATTTAGGGGCATCTGCAAGAAATAACAAATTTTCTTGTATATAGATGTCTCTTTTATTACTTTTCAAACATTTTAAAATGTTATAAAATAATTAATGTTTTTCTGTCGTTTAAGGACAGCGGAAAAATTTTTCGGCGACGTGAAGGCGGTGCGAAGCGGGAGTGACGAGCCGAAATGGCGGCGTTGAGCCGGCATTAGAGGCTCTAACTCGTTCTTATACGGCTAAGAATTTTTGTAGACTGCTTCCTGTCTATCAAGATTTCACATGTAATAAAAAATGCGTAAGTATTTTTTATTACGTCCTTACACTGAGAGATCGAAATAATTATGTATAATTATTGAGTTCGTTTACAATATTAAAAATTAAAGGGTATGAAAATGGGATTTCTAGACAAATTAAGAAACATGATAAAACCGGAAGATCGCAGTTATGAAGATATAATGAAGGAACGGAGTAAAATTAAAGATGAAATAGCACAAACGCTTAAAGAAACTAATTTTACTGATCTGGAAGTTAAAGAAGTTCTCTTAATTGTTGATGATACAGAAAAAAGAATTGAAGTATTAAAACGTAAAATAACAAATTTAAGTAGAAGTTTCGAGGATCCTACAGGAAAAGTTGAAGCAGTAAAACAAGAAATTAGCGAAGAAACAAGAATAATGAATGAAAAACTGCGGGCTAAGGTTCAGGAAATTATTGCAAGAAAACAAACAAGAAGTTAATTTCCTTTGAGCTTAAATAATTTGTCTGATTCTCCGACAGAATCAAGTTAGAATAAGGAAATCGGAGAAAAAGATGTTAAAATTATTTACATCTGTGCTTCAATTTCCGCATTTACATCCTCTAAAATTAAAAACGCCCACCGTCAGGCGAATTACTTTATTTATAAGTACTTTTCTCTTTTTAATGACTAAAAATAGGAGAGGAAGGGATTCGAACCCTTGTGGCAGGATTGCCCATTCGCTTTCGAGGCGACGCCAATAGACCAGCTCTGGCACCTCTCCATTAATAAATTGTATATTTAAAGAATTTTTATTTAAATCCCCATTATTAATTCTACAAACAAATTTTTTCCTTATCAAGTACAATTAAAGATATATTTTCCTGACTATACTGTGAAGCTGAAATAATTAAAAATCATAAATAGCTCTGAGGAAGAAAGCAGAGCAGAAACTTAAAGCCAAAAGGGCATAATAAATTAGTTGAAGTTTAGTCCATTCCACTGCGACAGTAGAAATTTCAGCCAATTAGGATTTTTTGTTCATTTCTTTATGAATAATTATTGATTTTATATACTATAAGAAAGACCTAATATTTAGCTCTTTTGAGTATAATTTTAGTATAAAATAAAGAAAAGAGATATAGGAGAATAATTATGATGCTTAAAAAATATTTCTCGCCGATTTTATTAATAATACTTGTTTTAAGCATAATTTTAGGCACTGATATAGCCTGTTCTGACATAAATATTAAAGATTTTGGAAGCTGGAGATTTTATGAACATCCCAGTAGTTTAAAATTTGCACAGTTATCTGACATTCATCTGGATATAAAAAGCAAAACCAAAAACCATAGAATGCTGGGATCTTCAGTAGGCCTTTTTAAAGATGCAGTAAATCAGATAAATCACATTAACAATATAGATTTTGTTATTTTCTCAGGAGATTTAATAAACAGACCCAGACAGGAAGACCTGACAGAGTTTATAAAAATCGCAAATAACTTAAATTATCCCTGGTATTTTGCGTTTGGGAATCATGACATTGGTATTTTTAGCACATTTAATAAAGCTAAATATTTGAAAATTGTGGAAAAATCAAACAAAAATATTACAACAGACAGGACATATTACAGTTTTTCTCCTAAAAAAGGTTACCTCGTTATAGTACTTGACCCGGTAATTGATAGCAGAATTACTGCTAACGGTTATATAGACAGGCAGCAGCTAAACTGGCTTGAGCAGGAGCTAGAGAGAAACAGTACTTCCAAAGTAATTATTGTTGAACATCATCCGATTATTGAACCTTTTGAAAGTAAAACACATAAAATTCTTAATTCTGATGAATATCTTAAAATATTAAACAATCATAATAACGTTATTGCCGTCTTAAGCGGTCATTACCATGCAGCAAAAATAAAGCAGATCGGAAATATAGTCTTTGTAAGTACACCAGCGCTGGTTGAATACCCGAATGGTTTTAGGATTATTACTGTAAATAGTAGTGCTACCAAAATAACATTCAAGTTTGAATTCAAAGAAACCGGATTAAAAGATATCCAACAATTAAGTAAAAATATGTCATCTTCTTCATCTCTTGCAGCAGGTAATGAAAAAGATAGAAACACAACTATTGTGATTAATAATTTTCTAAAAAATGATTAAGGACGTAATAAAAAATACTTACGCATTTTTTATTACTTGTGAAATCTTGATAGACAAGAAGCAGACTACAAAAATTCTTAGCCGTGCAAGAACGAGTTAGAGCCGAAGAATTTTTTCCGCTGTCCTTAAAAGCTAATTTACTGAATAATAAGTTATCAAATTAATAATGCCTTTTTATAGTTTTATCTGATATGATTATTGTATAAATTTCCAGTAATTTATACGGATTTAAAAATGTTTCATATTAAATTTATTGTAAATAATTACAGGAGACTACTTGCGTTTACCCTTGCAGAAGTTTTAATTGTCCTTGTAGTTATTGGAGTTGTCGCATCGCTGGTTATTCCTGCAATTATCCGTGACACACAAGAAGCTGAATTTCATGCCGCTTATAAAAAAGGATTAGCAACATTTTCTCAGGCTTTTATGAGAATGCGGATGGATAACGGTGGTACTCTGGCAGGAGTATTTAAAAGTGGAGATCATACAGGTTTTAAACAAACTTTTTCACAATATTTAAATATTGCAGAATATTATTCTACTGATGTGATTATGTCCAAACCAACATGGCATGATTTTTATAGCTATAAAAGACTAAATGACCAAATAGAACCCTTTTCATCAGGTACACTCTGTCATGGTTGTCCAGCGGCACGAATTATGGATGGAAGTTTTTTTGAGGTCTATTTGGATTGGTCAACTAATAATTTAAGTACCTGTGAACTAGGTGGAACTACGCCCAAAAGCGGATTTTGTTTTAATATTGTTTTTGATGTAAATGGGAAAAAACCTCCTAATACCATTGGAAAAGATATTTATCTTCTGACAGTTTACAAAGATAAAGTGGTTCCTGCTGATTGGTTAAGAAATTATGGCAGTATAGATGAATCAAGTTGCACATCTACTGGAACTGGGTATGGCTGCGCAATTAAATATGCAAAAGAATAAAAAAGGTATATTAAGGTATATTTATGAGTAATAAAATTTGCAACTTGTTTAAAAATTGCTGTAATTCCAGTCAAATGCCTGTAAATAATTACAGGAGACTACTTGCGTTTACCCTTGCAGAAGTTTTAATTGTCCTTGTAGTTATTGGAGTTGTCGCATCGCTGATTATTCCTGCAATTATCCGGGACACACAAGATGCTGAATTTCATGCCGCTTATAAAAAAGGATTGGCAACATTTTCTCAGGCTTTTATGAGAATACGTATGGATAATGCCGATACACTGGCAGGTGTGTTTCAAACCGGAAATCATACAGGTTTTAACCAAACTTTGTCTCAATACTTGAATATTGCAGAATATTCTTCTACTGATGTTATTATGTCCAAACCAACTTGGCATAATATAGGTGACTATAAAAAATTAAATGGACAACAAGTTGAAAATTGGGTTTTTACCTGTGGAGGTTGTCCTTCAGCCAGATTACAGGATGGAAGCTTTTTTATAGTTCTATTAAATTGGTCAACCAATGATTTAAGTACCTGTAATCTTGGCGGATCAAAGCCTAAAAACGGTTTATGCTTTAACATTATGTATGATGTTAATGGAAAAAAGCCTCCCAATACCATTGGAAAAGACATTTATCTTCTGACAGTCTACAAAGATAAAGTTGTTCCTGCTGACTGGTGGTCTAATTACGGCAGTATAGATGAATCAAGCTGTACATCAATAGATACAGGTTACGGGTGTGCAATTAAATATATAAAAGAATAATGAATTACCCATATGCAGAGCATATGGAGTATCTACAAAAAGTTGAAGTGTTATCCCGCACTTGATACGGGATCTAACTAATAGAACAATGTATTAAAAAACATTTGAAAATTTCAGGATAATATTTTTAAATATAAGTATGAATATTATTGATCGTGAATTTTATAATAGAGATACAATTACAGTAGCAAAAGAATTACTGGGATGTAAGCTTTGCCGAAAAATAAACGGACAAACTTTATGTGGAATAATTGTTGAAACAGAAGCATACACTCAGAATGATCCAGCGTGCCATGCTTTTAGAGGCAAAACCCCAAGGGCAATAACGCTTTTTAAGCAGCCGGGGATTGCTTATGTTTATTTTATTTACGGCATGTATCATTGTTTTAATATTATTACTGAACCTGAAGAAACTGCTGGAGCTGTATTAATAAGAGCATTGGAACCTTTAGCACTGCTTAAAAATACAAACGGTCCGGGCAAACTTTGCAGGGAACTTAACATAACAAAAGAGCAAAACGAGGTAGACATTATCTCGCCAGATTCCGGCTTATGGGTAGAAGAAGGCATTAAAGTTCCTAAAAGTAAAATAGTAACCACTACAAGAATAGGAATAAAAGTAGCCAGCGATTATCCATGGCGATTTTACATTAAAGATAATCCTTTTGTTTCAAAGAAATAAATTAAGTAATTTTAGAGATAAATTCAGTTAAAGACGTAATAAAAAATACTTACGCATTTTTTATTACTTGTGAAATCTTGATAGACAAGAAGCAGCCTACAAAATAAGCCTTTTTGTCATATTTTAAAGCTACTCTGCAAAAAGCGATAGCTGGGGAGTATTGACTTCTATATTTTCAGTTCTCTTTTTATTCGGGATTCTTGCAGAATAGTCTTTTTGCATTCTGTTCATAAGATTTTCTGCTCTGGCTATCACAGAATTTGGCAGACCGGCCATTTTGGCTACCTGGATACCGTAGCTCCTGTTTGTGCCGCCGGGGACAACCTGTCTTAAAAATTCTATTTCTCCGTCATTATCACTTACAGTTACCTGATAGTTAGCAATTTGCGGATATTTGTCGCACATTACGTTGAGTTCGTGGTAATGAGTAGCGAAAATAGTTCTTGCTTTAATATTTTCAACAATGAACTCTGCCACACTCCAGGCAATTGCAACACCATCATATGTGCTTGTGCCTCTGCCTATCTCATCTAGCAGGATAATACTTCTGTCTGTAGCTGAATTTAGAATAAGTGCTGTTTCGTTCATTTCTACCATAAATGTTGATTGTCCCATAGAAAGATCATCAACTGCGCCAACCCTTGTGAAAATTTTATCAACAATACCTATTCTTGCAGCCTGAGCTGGCACATAACTGCCTATTTGAGCCATTATAACAATAATTGCATTTTGTCTCATATAGGTAGACTTTCCTGCCATATTCGGTCCGGTCAGGATCATAAACTGGCAGTTGTCTTTTGTTTCAGAAAACTCTCCCCCGGTAATAAACAGGTCATTTGCAACATATTTACCCATAGGAAGTATCTGTTCAATTACAGGATGGCGTCCGCCTTTAATTACGATGTCGTAGGACTCATCAATTTCCGGTTTTACATAATTAAATTCTACAGCAGAATTTGCAAATGACAGTATAACGTCAAGAGTTGCCAGAGCCTGTGCCATTTCTCTGATTGGCAGAATAAATTCTTTTGCATATTCTCTTAAATCAGTGAATATTTGATATTCAAGATCGATCATTCTTGTTTCTGCACTTAAAATTTCAGTTTCATGATCTTTAAGTTCCGGTGTAATGTACCTTTCGGCATTCGTTAGAGTCTGTTTTCTTATGTAATTATCAGGAATCAGATTTGTATTGGCATGAGTTACCTCGATAAAATATCCGAATGTTTTACTGTAGCCGACTTTTAATGATTTAATCCCTGTTTTTTCCTTTTCTTTATTTTCAAAATCAGCCAGCCAGCTTTTGCCGCCTGACAACAGGTCTTTAAGATAATCCAGTTCCTCACTGACTCCCCTGTTGATAAGATTGCCTTCTTTAAGTCCGACCGGAGGACTTTCGTAAATTGTCCTTTCTATAATCTGGCTAAAACAGACAAGGTCTTCACTTGATTTTGAAAAAACCGACAGCAATGGTGTTTTTGCATCTTTTAACAGTCTTTCAAACTCCGGCAAAACCTTTAAAGAATCTTTTAAAGACAAGAAATCTCTTGCATTTGCTGTATTATTGCTTATTTTTGTAGCCAGTCTTTCTATATCATATACTTTTTCAAGACAAGAGGCTAATTCCAGCCTTTTCTTGCTGTCTTCAAGCAATTCTTCAACAGCATACTGACGTATCTTGATTTTTTTAACGTCTTTTAACGGCTGTTGAAGCCATTTTCTCAAGAGTCTTGTTCCCATATTAGTATTTGTTTTATTTATAGCCCAAAGCAAACTACCTTTGTAATTGTTATCACGTACAGTCTGCGCAAGTTCCAGATTCCTTCTCGCATTTGAATCAATTGCTACGTATGCGCTCAAAGCGTATGGGACGATGATATCAAATTTGGGCATGCCAGCTTTCTGGGTTTCTTCAAGGTATTCAATAATTGCGCCTGCTGCCATTATTCCGGGAGTGTAATTAGGATAACCAAAAGGTTCCAAAGTTGTTACGTTAAACAGGTTTTTAATTTTTTCTACAGCCTTATCTTCGTTAAATGCTAAAATTCCCACTTTGGTACAGTTATAGTTGTTGACAATCGCTTCAGGGAGGTCGATAATTTCGTCCGGCACAATCTGAAATGGTTTTATTTCCTGCTTTTTGATTGGCGCCAATATTTCAGACGGCGATATTCTGCTTAACTCTGACAATAGCTGTTCGTAGCCAGTTTTGGTAATTCTAAACTCCCCCGTCGAAATATCAACGTAAGCAAGTCCAAAAGTATTATTTTTAGAAATTTCTATAATAGCTGCGAGATAATTGTTTTTTGTGGATTCAAGAAGATCACTCTCTGTAATGGTTCCGGCTGTAATTGTTTTGACTACCTGCCTGTCTACCAGTCCTTTTGCAAGTGCAGGGTCTTCCATTTGTTCACAGATAGCAACCTTATGGCCTTTTTCAAGTAATTTTGCCACATATGTATCAGATGCCTTTGCAGGTACGCCAGCCATAGGAACTCTCCCCAGCTTTCCTGCGTCTCTGCTGGTAAGTGTAATTCCAAGATCCCTGGATGTGATAATTGCATCTTCCAGAAAGGTTTCATAAAAATCGCCCATTCTGTAAAAAAGAATAACGCCCTGATTTTGCTTTTTTATCTCCAGAAATTGCTTTAACATTGGTGTTGCATCTTCAGGATTTATCTCTTTACTTGTAATAAACTGTTTTATTTCATTATCTTTCTCAGACATTAAATCCTCACCTTGCCTAAATTTATTGTTGTTATTATGATTATATTAAATAAAAAATGATTATTGGTAAATTTTTATTATATAAATGACTATTAATATTATGTAACCAGCGTAATCAATTTTCCAGTTACTGTAACAAATTGTTTTGAACGTGTTTTATGGAGGCAAAATACCAGATTTATGAAAGGGTGCTTTAATTTTATAAAATTTATTATCTTGTCTATAGCTGCACTGATAATTTTGTTCCCATGCGGTGGGATAAACTATGTAAAAGGCCTTATAGATTCTCAGATGCATCCCCAAAAAACTACTATTAATGCTGATGCACAAAAATTGGCTAATTTTTCTAAACTGCCAAAAGAATATGAACTTGTCAGAACTGTTAACATGCTTGGTGTGAATGCAGTAATTGCCCAGCATAATAAAACGAGCCAGAAATTTGCGCTTGTTGACACCGGTTGGATTGTTAGTATAAACAAGAATGACATTAAAACGAATAACGCTGTAGTACAGATTCAGGATACAGCTAAAAAATATATACCTAATGTTAAGCTAAACCAGATAGAGGTTATTGATAAAGGCTCATTTAAAGCTCTGAATCAGGACATACCATATTTAAGAGTCAAAATAAATCTCGGTAATTCCAAGCAAAAGAATATGGAAGGAATCATTGGAGTTGTTAACATGCCAGGTAAAAAAGACGATCTGGTTCTCGCTGTAAATGAACCCGGAAAATATAAGCAAAATATTACAGAAAAGTTCTTTAATAGCGTTAAAATAAATAAGTCTAATAATTAACTTATTAAGTTTGTCTATTATGCCTTGCAGTTTGCATTCGTTTAGTTCTTTTAAACTGTAAGTGGCAAGTAAAATACTTTCATTTCAGGAGGGATTAAAATTCTCAATGGATCATAATAATTTCGATTTTAATAAACAAAATTCAGAGGTTCTCTATAGTGATGACAAAACTTTGCAGGTTTATAACAATTTATCTGTAGATCAGATTGATAACTGGGATAATGGAATTAGTCATACATCTCAATATTTTAGTACAGCTTTTCCAGAAAAAAACAGTTATATTTTAGATATTGGTATTGGCTCAGGTCGTGATATGTGTTTGTTATTCAAAATGGGATACAACGTATACGGAGTTGAACCCAGTGAAAAGTTAATTAATGAAACTATAAAAAGACATTCTCAAAACATAAATGATATTTCAAACAGATTAATTAAAAGTTCCTTGCCATTTTTGACCGGGTGTCAAGATAGCTTATATGACGGAATTCTTTGTACGACTGTACTTATGCATATTCCTGAAGATCAACTTGTTAACTGTGTTAAAAATATAAAACGAATCCTTAAAAATAATGGACATTTACTATTATCAGTACCGATCAATACTGTTGACGAAAATATGCCCTTATCTGGACTTGATTCGCAAAACAGGGATAAACAGGGACGGTTATTTAATCCTCTATCTGAGAAAAAACTAAGAAGTATATTTGAAAAAGAAGGCTTTACCTTTACAAATAAATGGATAGATGCAGATGGTCTTGGTCGTAGTGACCGCAAATTACTTACTTTGCTTTTTAATCTTTAATAATAACAAGAATCCTGTTTGTAAAATAAGTTATATATATCTTTATTCTTAAATACTTTGGTTAATGTATTCTCATCATAGGGACATTCACTATATGTAGATATCGCAGGCATTTTAAGTAGAGATTCAATGCCGGCACCTGAATATCCTGGGGCATTATTTGAAATTCGGTTAGATTTGCAAAGTATTATGAATTTTTCATTATTGCCTATTCCGTTATAAAAATTTTTTATAAGTTTTACCCAGGGCTGGATTTCTGAATTTTCAACGGGTAATTTAATGCCAATTACTTGAATGTCATTTTCTTGCGCTTGTAGAATCATTCCTTGAGTGTTTTTACAATTTTCAAAATCTAAAAATAAATGTTTAACATTCATTTCTTTCAATTGTTTTATGTTTCTGGCAATGAATTTTTTTGCATAGGGAAGGTAGTCACAATCACCAATAATAATACCTTTATTATTCTCTAATAAATTGTTAATCAATCCGATTGCTTTTTCTTCAGCATGGCAATTGTTGCCAAATGCTGTTTCAAATGGTACTGTCTTTATTAATTTGGGCATTGGCATTAATTTGCATTAAAAGCTTATTGACTGATTTCTTTCAAACAAATCTTTTTTAAGTACAATTTTTTTTGTATTTGACCTGTTTTGCAAACTTTTCGTACTGATATTTTGAAAATTTATAACAGTATTTATTTGTATATTATTTAGCATGCACTTATTCTTTACTGAATTTAACACATTGCGAAAACCTCATTCATTATTGACTTATCAATAACCATATCGCCAGAAAAGAATAAATTAGCTACTTTATATATAGAACAATCTCTAACCGTTTCAAATATTGAATAGGC
>Ga0209639_1000445_pt1 | contig 58524 bp, 68 predicted proteins | sample EPASupsiteHSE605_FD_187268 | JGI IMG/M metagenome (GOLD analysis project Ga0209639, IMG submission 187268) | Bioremediated contaminated groundwater from EPA Superfund site, New Mexico - Sample HSE6-05 (SPAdes) (version 2) | ecosystem: Environmental > Aquatic > Deep subsurface > Groundwater >... | reverse complement strand
CAAAGCGTCCAAACTACGCGCCCCCCCATACCCGCCGCAGGCGCTGAATCCCCCCAAGCCTCCGAAACGGCGGAACCCGCTGCCCCGGAAGCAGCGCCAGAAGCAACGCCCGCCAAAGCTCGCTCCGCCGGCCCGCGCTTCTCTGCGCCCGTACTCGTCGCGTCCGATTTCACAGTTCCCGAGTTTCCCAATTTTACGGTCTCCGGATTTGAAAACGCCGATCCCGAATACTATACCAGGCAAGCCGAATCTCTGTTTGAATTTCACCGCGGCAATATTCACCGCTCTTTTGACCAGCTCAAGCTGTTGTTGACCGTGCTGACCACGAAGGATAAGGAGATGAAGGAGAGACTGCGAAAGCAGCTCAAATCCTTCCTTGAGAACATGGCCAAAATCATAACCCGATGGCCTCCGGCGATTAAAATGACTTAAGCGGGACCGGTTGCCGCCTTACTCATGCTTTTTTATTTGCAAAGCTAATATAAAATTATAATTACAAGAAGTGTTCCATAATAGTGAAAAACAGTGATTGGTCTACTTTGATAGCCGTGGCCCAGGCAGCCATTAGCAACAAAGACCAATCGAAGTAAGCTTGAAATAGTTAATGACATATGGTACTATTTAAAAGGAAATTTTATATTTTAAGTTTTATAGGGTTCCGCAGTTTTGAAAAGAACTGGTCTGGACCGAGATAAAACGCACAGTTTATCTGTGTACACGGAAGGATAAAAACCTGGGAGATATTATGTATATCTTCCGGGTTTTTTTATTCTTGATGATTATGCGATGAAAGTGAGGAAATAACTAATGTTTAGAGAAATGAGAAGAGGTAAGCAATTATTATCAATGGAAGACACCGTAGCTGTAATGGACAGATGCACAAATGGTGTTCTGGCGTGCTTAGGTGATGAAGATTATCCTTACGCAGTTCCACTTAGCTACGTCTATTTCAATGACAAAATCTATTTTCATTCAGCAAAAGCTGGACATAAAATCGATGCTATTACGAAGAACCCAAAGGTATCTTTTTCAGTAATAGATGAAGATACGATAGTAAGTGAAAAATATACTACTTATTTCCGTAGCGTTATTGCTTTTGGTAAAGCAAGAATTGTAGAAGGTGATGAATGGCTGGAAGCTTTTGAGGCTTTAGTTGAAAAGTATTCAGGAGACCAACCTGAAGAAGCCAAACATAAGGAAATAACCGGATGTTCGCAAGCTTATATTATTGCAATTGACGTCGAGCACATAACTGGCAAGGAAGCCATTGAATACGTCAACGTAAAAAGATAATTACCAGAGCCTTTATTTTTAAATTATAAAGTGGTGAAGAATATGAAATGGTTATTGTTAGTCATAGCAGGACTTCTTGAAATGTGCTGGGCTGCAGGATTAAAATATTCGCGAGGTTTCATAAAACTTATGCCGAGTGTCTTTACTATAGTGGGGATGATAGCGAGTTTTTATTTTTTATCGTTGGCATTAAGAAGTCTTCCATTAGGAACAGCTTACGCAATCTGGACAGGAATCGGCACAGTTGGGACTGTGATATTAGGAATAATTCTGTTCAAAGAACCTGTTGACAATTTTAAAGAGACAATGCCCCAATGCCCCGTTTTATTATTTTTTTTTGCATTCTGGAACAAAATTTTTCAGAAGGGTTTACGCAGGAAGAGAGTGCCGACCAAATGAAGATCGCTCGCACAACCGTTCAGCGTATTTATAATGATGCACGAAAAAAACTCGCCGAGTCTTTAGTCAATGGAAAGGTTCTAAGGATTGAGGGCGGAGATTACAAGCTTTGTGACGGCCTTGAAAAATCCTGCGGGTGTGGCGGTTGCCACAGACATCGATGCGGCAGAGAAATAAGCGAAGACAATTGCGGAGGAGAATAAAGTCAATAGTCTCCGAGAAATTATAACTATTGACAAAAGTATTAATCCAACGTAAAATGCCGATATACCACGGGAGGGTATATTGGCATTTTTTTAATTTTTTTTGGAAAGGAATTGCGTATGAACCAGAGCATAACGATAGCAAGTTTATTTGTAGGAGCACTTATCATCTGGGCCTATATGAAGAACTCAGGGAAGGTTAATAAATTAAGAATTGACCCTTCAGAAGCAAAAAAGAGATTAGATATTGAAAAAGGGATCATTCTACTGGATGTCCGAACTCGGGAGGAATATATCGAGAATCACATTCCCAAAAGCACTTTAATTCCCTTAAATGTTTTAGCTAAGGAAGTTAGCAAGAAATTACTGGACAAACAAGCTACTATTTTTGTCTATTGTAGACGTGGAAATCGAAGTAGAGTTGCTGTAAAGATGTTATTGAAGCAGGGTTATTCGAATGTTTTTGATTTAGGTGGCATAATACACTGGCCGTATAAGACAGTTTCAGGTAAGAAGTGATGGCATTTAACCGAACTCCCCTGGTTATCGCATTAATGGTCTAGCCTTTGATCTTAGGGGTTTCAGGAGCGTCGGAGAAGTTCCAGTACTCGGTGCTTATGAATGACAGGAGTATCTAATCCCGGTAATTTGTTAAGTTAGTATTGTCACGACATGATACTTTAATTTATTAATAAAATTACTCATCTTATTCTTAAGTTGAGTAATTTTATTTTTTATTGCTATAATTTAATTATAATATGCAATAGTTTTAAATAACCACGCAGTTGCAACAGGTTTCTGAATTGGATGATACAGTGGGATCACCTTGCAATTAAAAGTTATTCATTTTTGAAGATGACTTATATGTAGACACTACATGCTACCTTTTGAAAAAGGTCTGAGTTCCACTAATTTAGATATAGAATAATTTATTATTTATAAAAAATTCTGGAAACATTATTTATTTTATTATATGATTAATTTATATTATGTCTCTTTTTCATACGAATATAAAATATGATTAATTTTAAAATTTATTCAGATGGAGGAAAAAATGGAGAAAAGAAGGATTTCATTGAGAGCTACAATTATTATTTCATATATGCTTATAATCACAACGTTTAGTATAATAATATATTTAGTTTTTTCAAGCTGGAAAGTATCTACAGAGAATATTATTACAAAAATAGAGAATGACTCAAGTAAAGAAATTGTCTATAAAATTGAAAGAATCTTTCATGCACCTTTATCCAGAAATGAAGCAAATCATAATTTAATAAAAAATAATGTTATAGATTTAGATGATAAGAAAAAGCGAGAAGTATTCTTTACAGGAGTTCTGAAATTATATGATGAGGAAGTTTATAGTTTTAGTTATGGTACTGAAAATGGAGAATATTATGGAGCACGCAAAAATGAAAAAAATGAAATAGAGATAATGGAAAATAATGCTGATACAAATGGAATTACTCGTTATTATGCTACTAAGCAAGATTTGACAGCTGGGGAATTGATGAAAGAGACTGAAAAATTTGACTGTCGTACTAGAGATTGGTATAAAATTGCAATAGAGAAAGGTAAAACAGTATTTTCACCTATTTATAAACATTTTGTTATGAATGATTTAGCTATTTCCATAGCTTCTCCTATTGTTAATCAAAACGGTGCTCTTCAAGGGGTTTTGGGAACACATATTACTCTTTCTAAAATAAATAATTATTTAAAAGAAATCGTCAAAGACAAGAGGGCTACTGCTTATATTGTGGAGAAAAGTTCCGGCGAATTGGTTGCAAATTCGATGGGAAGGCCTAATTTTGAAATTCTTGATAACGACATTATTAAAAGAGTAACAATTGAAGAAATTGATAACAAATCTATAAGAGAGGCATTTCAAACTAATAAAAAGAATTCAGAAACTAATTTTATAATAAAAACAGAAAATGATAAGCTTCATATAAAACTTGCTGAATATAAAACAGAAGGGTTAGATTGGTTGATTATAACGGCTATTCCTGAAAGTCAGTTTACAGTTGAAATAATGAAAAGCATTCATTTTTCAATATTTTTAGCAATACTTGCATTAATTATATCCTTATTTATATATTGGAAAAGCTCGGCAAAAATTCTTGAGCCCATCAATAATTTAATCAACGTAACAGAAAAGTTTTCAAAGGGAGATTTTTTGCAGAGAACGATAGTCTTTAAAAATGATGAAATCGGTAAATTGTCAAATGCATTTAATAAAATGGCAGAAGAATTATATATACTGATTGACGGCCTTGAAGAAAAAGTCAATGAGAGGACAACAAAATTAGAAAAAACAAACCTTGAATTAAATGCTGCAAAGTTAGAAGCAGAAAAGTCTAATCAGGCAAAAAGTGAATTTCTAGCCTTTATGAGCCATGATATGAAAACACCACTGACGATAATCTCTGCTTTTGGTCAAGAGTTAAAAGATGAAAAAATTGGTGAACTCAACCCCGATCAGACAGCGAGGGTCGAAAATATCCTCTATGCTTCAAACCAGTTAACATCGATTGTTGAGAATTTGCTAGACCTTTCTAAGCTCGAGGCAGAGGGAAAATCTTCGCTACTTCTAAATGAAGTTGATGTATCTACTTTGGCTGCAGAAGTTGCTAACGGTATGAGTTCTATTTACCTGAGAAAAAATCTCCGAATGATTACAAGCTTAGCAGATACTAACCTAATTATTGCAGATCAAAGAATGGTTAAGTGTGTTATGCAAAATCTCTTAAACAATGCAATAAAGTGCAGTAATTATGGCGATAAAGTACATTTTAACGTATTAAGTACCCATGAGCCAGTTGAGGGAGTCCTAATTGAAGTTGCCGACTATGGAATTGGGATACCTAAAAATATGCAGGAACTAATTTTCAACCGCTTCTTTCAACTCAATAATGCGCTTCAACATGAACAGTCTGGTTCTGGTTTGGGTCTAGCAGTGGTTAAAAAAATCGTTGAAGCTCATTGCGGTAAGATCAGCGTCATTTCCGATGAAGGTCAGGGAGCGAAATTTATCGTGTTTCTACCGTCCTATCCAGAATTCGATGAAGCTGTATTATAAGGGGCGGGATTTTCATGTACAAGATTTTAGTGATTGATGATGAGCCTATGATCCAAAAGTTTTTGGAAGGATTTCTATCCCGAGAGGGTTATTGTGTTAAAGTTTGGACAGACGAGGAAATTCATACGTTAGTTGCAGAATTTGAACCGGATTTAGTTTTACTTGATATTAAGATGCCTGGAAAAGACGGATTTGATGTCTGCAAAGAGATAAGAGAAATGAATCATGTGCCCATAATTTTTCTTTCTGTTAAGAACGATGTACTGGATCGGGTATTAGGGCTAACCTTAGGTGCGGATGATTTTCTGGCAAAACCCTTTGACAGTGCAGAACTGCTCCTCAGAATACGAGCGATCTTAAGACGGACTGACTTTTCGAGTCTTAAAGAAAATAGGAAGGTCTTAAAAGCGGGGAACTTAAGCATTGAGCATCAGGCAAGAACAGTGAAGCTGAATGGAACCGTCATTGAATTAACGTCTAAGGAATTCGACCTGTTATGGTTATTAGCGAGTAATCCTAAACAGGTCTTTACTCGTAACCAGCTAATTTATCAAGTATGGAATAGCGACTATTATCAAGACCCTGCAATTGTGACGACGTTGATCATGCGTTTGCGAGAGAAAATTGAACCGGATGGAAGTAGTCCGATGTATATAAAGACCGTAAGGGGCGTTGGATATAAATTTGGTGTATAGTTCTGGATGAATGCCAGAACTATTTTATTGTCGTTTTGTAATAAATATGTAATATAGATGTTATTTTTTGTTCGTATAATATGTATCATGTAGAAAGGGAGAAGTTTCTGAGGCCGAGCAGTAAGGAGTCATAGTAATGGCAAGAATTTTGGTCGTGGAAAGTTAACCAAGAGTACAGTTACTTTTGCGCATACTGCTTGAATGAAGAGGAAGGACATGATTATCAATGCTCTGACCAAAGTCTTATTATAGATAAAACGTTAATCGGGAGGGTCTAGCAGGTAAGTTATTTAGAAAACTGATTTGAAGAAAAGGAGAGAGGGATATGACTGAAGAACAAGTTGTAGCGTTTAAACTTGGCACAGAGAATTTTGCCATTCCTATAGGGTACATAAAAGAAATTATTCGGCCCACGTCGATTACTGCTGTCCCCCAAGCTAAAGGGTATGTTAGAGGAATTTTAAACTTACGGGGAAACGTAGTAACGGTTATTAATCTTGCAAAACAGTTAGGCTATAGTGCAGAAACCAAGGATAACGATCAAAAACGTATTATTATACTTGCAGGTTATCAATGCCACTGAAAACTTATCTAAAGGTGCTGCTAATGTATTAATTTTCATCAACGATGTTGTAACACCAGACTATGGAAAATTAGTACAAATCGGTAATCAATACGAATATGATGCTAAAACTGTATTTACACTTACCGAAGGATTTGCGACGACTGCAAAACAATTGACAGAGGTAGTTAATGCTGTGGCTGTAGCGATAAACAATGTAACACAAACAATTGGACAGGGAGCTTCAGGAGCTGAAGAGGTTGCCGCTGCCTCTGGAAATGTATCAAGCGAGCTAGAGCAAGTAAACCAAACTATGGCTCAATTAAGCGAGCAGGCAAGTAACCTTTCTGAAGCAATATCAAAGTTTAAGGTGTAGTTGTCAAGATAGTTGAGCTGGTGCCTTTTCTCAAGTATCTCTTCAACTCGGCCACTGTGACGCTGGTGATTTGTAGCACATAAATACATAGAAGGAAAAATTTCTTGTAACGTTGGTAGAGTCAAAGAAAAGACCATTAAGGATCTGTTTGTAAGGGCGTTTAACAGCTTTATGCCAATCGGATTTGGTTACTGGGTGATTATAAACGAAAGCTGGAAAAGAAAAATTTACGGAGTTTGACCATGGGCGCATCGTGAAGTTGGATGAGGAAATCGAGATCCTAATCCAGCAAGAACGAGCGCTCTTCTTATATAGATGAAAAGGGTTATGTAGAACTAAATCTTTTAAATTCATATAACGATGTGTGATTTATCTCACACTGAAATGGTTTTTAAATCACGGCACTACATTTAAAATAAAATAGACTAAAATTGGATTGATCTTGTTAAGTGTGCAAGCCTGTTGCCTTGCAGTATTATAAGGCGGGATTTTATGTACAAGATTTTAGTGATTGATGATGAGCCAATGATCCAAAAGTTTTTGGAAGGATTTCTATCCCGAGAGGGTTATTTTGTTAAGGTTTGGACAGACGAGGAAATTCATAGGTTAGTTGCAGAATTTGAACCTGATTTAATTCTACTTGACATTTTGATGCCTGAAAAAGATGGATTTGATGTCTGCAAAGAGATAAGAGAAACAAGCAATGTGCCTATATTTTTTCTTTCTGCTAAGAATGATACACTAGATCGGGTATTAGGGCTAACCTTAGGTGCGGATGATTTTCTGTCAAAACCCTTTGACAGTGCAGAACTGCTCCTCAGAATACGAGCGATCTTAAGACGGACTGACTATTCGAGTCTTAAAGAAAATAGGAAGGTCTTAAAAGCGGGGAACTTAAGCATTGACCATCAGGCAAGAACAGTGAAGCAGAATGGAATCGTCATTGAATTAACGTCTAAGGAATTCGACCTATTATGGCTATTAGCGAGTAATCCTAATCAGGTCTTTACTCGTAACCAGCTAATTTATCAAGTATGGAATAGCGACTATTACCAAGACCCTGCAATTGTGACGACGTTGATCATGCGTTTGCGAGAGAAAATTGAACCAGATGGAAGTAGTCCGATATATATAAAGACCGTAAGGGGCGTTGGATATAAATTTGGTGTATAGTTCTGGATGAATGCCAGAACTATTTTCATTGTCGGTTTGTAATAAATATGTAATATAGATGTTATTTTTTGTTGGTATAATTTGTATTATGGAGAAAAGGAGAAGTATCTGAGACCGAGCAATAAGGAGATCTTAGTCATGGCAAGAATTTTGGTTGTGGAAAGTCAACCGAAGGTACGGTTGCTTTTGCGTATACTGCTTGAAGAGGAAGGACATGAGGTTATTGCTACGTCCAACGGCTATAATGCTGTAGAGCTATTTGCTAAAAAACCTGCAAACATAGTCATATGCAACCTGCTTAACCCCAGTCGAAATGGTCTTCAAACCACTGAAGAAATAAAAACCATAAACCCATCCACGCCTGCGGTTATTTTAAGTGGTAGTGATACGATCTATGAAGCTAATTATCTTCAAGCAGCTCATAAGATCAAGGTTCAGGCAACACTAGCGAAGCCATTTGATATTATCAATTTGCGCAAATGGGTTAAGTCATTGTTATCCGAGTAAGTAGGACTGCTGTACATAATGAATAGGAGTGGATTCATAAATGAATTGGTTAAGAAACTGGAAAATTAGAACTAAGATTCTATCACTAATTATTTTAATGGCCTTTTTCATAGGGAGCGTTGGATTTGTGGGTTACTATTATAATGCCAAGGCAAACGTTCAAATGACTGACATGTATTCAACTAACTTAATGTCTATCAAGTACCTAAATGAGGCTAGGGTACAGTCAAGAGCTGGCTCCGAAGCATTGTTTCATTTTTTGTTAGCGACAGATAAAGCTACTCAACTGGAACTACAAGACGAAATGAAAACAAGAACAGAGAATTTTGAAAAGAGTTATAGTGCCTATCTGAAGTTACCTGCTGAGTCCTATGAAAAAGAAAGGTGGCCTAAGCTGCAACAAGAGTTAGCCACATACAGGACTGAAAGACAGAAGGCAATGGACATGAAAATCGCAGGCGACCAAATAGGAGCTTATGAATATTTTTTTAAAACTGCTTATCCTCATCTTGATTCGTTCAGTGCAGTATTGAGAGAACTTGCCGATATCAATACAAAACGTGCTGATGATACTAATTCTCAAAATGAAGTTGACTATGCCTTTGCGACAAAACTAATCCTTGCCATACCTATTGTAGCTGCCCTCTTGTGTATAATGCTTGGATTTATGGTGGCGAGTATGATCTCCAATCCGATCAAAAAGGTTCTGGTAAGCGTAGAACGAATCGCTGCTGGAGATTTATCTATTGAGGATGTCATAATCAAAGGAAACGACGAAGCGGGTCAGTTGGCCACTAGCTTCAATACGATGAAGAATAATTTGCATGGACTAGTTGTGCAAGTTTCTCAGTCTTCCGAACAAGTAGCTGCTTCATCAGAAGAACTAACTGCCATAGCTGAGCAAAATGCTCAAGCTTCGACCCAAATAGCGACTTCAATCGAACAAGTGGCCCAAGGCACAGGAAAGCAAGCTGATGCAGTTAACGAAACATCGTCTACTGTAGAAGAGGTCTCTGCCAGTACAGAGGAAGTCGCCGCAAGCACCGGTGAAATTACTAGCGCAATGGTCAAGACATTGACAACGACGAATGCAGGACAGAAAGCTTTAGATCGAGTTGTCGAACAGATGAACAGTATAAGCGTAGGGACTGATCGCGTACAACATTCCATAATTGAGCTAACAATGAGTTCCAAAAAAATCGGAAAAATTATTGAAGTCATTACTGGGATTGCTGACCAAACTAATTTGTTGGCTCTGAATGCAGCGATCGAAGCAGCTAGGGCAGGGGAACAAGGCCGTGGATTTGCCGTTGTTGCTGAAGAAGTTCGAAAATTAGCCGAGCAATCACGTGAAGCCACAAAACAAATTGAGGCCCTAATAAATCAAAACCATAGTGATCTGGGTACGGCAATTACTGCCATGGAAGATGGAGTAAATAATGTAAAAGTGGGTATTGAAGTCGTGAATGTGGCAGGACAATCCTTTAGCGAGATTGCTAAACTTATTGAAAACGTATCCGCTCAAATGGAACAGATATCAGCGACCATTCAACAAATAGCGAGTGGTAATCAGCAAATTGTTACTTCTGTTAGACAAGTAGATTTAATTAGTAAGGAAACTGCAGCCCAAGCTCAAACGGTTTCTGCAGGAGTTGAAGAGCAAACAGCTTCCATGGAACAAGTGACTTCGTCTGCCCAAAGTTTAGCTTCTATGGCATCAGAGCTTCAAGCTAGCATTTACCATTTTACAATTTAGCGATTCACGAAAGTGTCAGAACTAAGAATGCAAAGGTAAGGTGCAATAGTATGGGCCAATCGTTCACATCTGGGGATTATCTTGATATAACGGAATATAATTTTTCTGCGCTTTTTGACTTGCATGAAATTCAAAAACTTCAGGACTTATTTTCTGCCGCGACGGGTGTCGCATCAATTATTACAGAGCCAGATGGAACACCAATCACTGAACCCAGTGGGTTTTGCAGTTTATGTAACGAAATAATTCGAAAAACTGAAACAGGTCTTAGAAATTGCCTCATATCAGATTCAATTATCGGAAGCCCCAATAAGGATGGCCCCAAAATTCAACGCTGCTTAAGTGGTGGGCTTATTGATGTCGGAGCAAGCATTATAGTTGAGGGTAAGCATATCGCTAACTGGTTAATTGGACAAGTACTCGATGATGAGTATGAACTTGAAGATTTATTAATTTACGCAGATGTAATTGGAGTCAAGCGCGAGGTTTATAAAAATGAATTACTCAAGGTTAAACGCATGTCCAAAGTGCAATTTGAGAATGTATGTAACTTTCTTTTCCAGTATGCACAGCAGCTATCGAAGTATACCATAAAAAATATTGCTCTAACTCATGAGATAAATAGAAAGATTCTTAATGAAGTAGAAATTAATAGCATAAATAGAGAACTGGAAATAAGAGTAAAGCAAAGAACTACACAACTTGAAGAGAGCAATTCAGAGTTAGAAGAAGTCAATGCAATACTTGAAGAAGAAATAATAGAGCGTCATCATGCTGAAGAAGAAATTAAGAAATTGAATGAAGAGCTGGAAATCAAGGTAATAGAACGCACAAACCAGTTACAAGATATGAATTCTATATTGGAAGAAGAGATTCTTGAGAAAGTACGGGCAGAAAACGAGTTGAATAAAGAGAGAGTTTTTACAGATGCTCTATTCAATAGTGCTCCGGGGATGATTTATCTCTACGATGATAAAAGCAAGTTGGTGAGATGGAACAAGAACCACGAGGAGATGACAGGGTATACTTCGGAAGAGCTAGCTCACATGAGTTTATTGGATTGGTATAAAGGTGATGAAAAGAGTCAAACGGCAGTCATGGAAGGAATTAAACGGGTTAACCAGACTGGATTTGGGGATGCCGAGGCAGATTTACAAAAAAAAGACGGTACAAAGATTCCAATGTACTTTACTGCGAGTTCAGTAACGATTGATAACAAACTATATTTTGCCGGAATAGGGATTGATATCACTGAGAGGAAATTGTTACATGAAAGGCTGCAAAAATATCAGGTTCTTGCTGAAAAAGCCAATGATGCTATGCTGTTCATAGATAAAGAAGGCAATATTGTCGAAGCCAATGACGCTGCGGTAAGAATTTATGGTTACACATATCAAGAGTTTTCGTCAATGAATATTTCCGACTTAAGGCTTTCAAACAACAAATCTTACATAATTGAGCAAATGGAAGCAGCAGATAAAGGTGGAATTATTTTTGAAACGGTTCATTATCTAAAAGATGGGGCTCCTATTAATGTTGAAGTAAGCTCGCAAGGAACTTTCTTAGGAGATAATAGAGTTCTTCTCAGCATAGTGAGAGATATCACTGACCGCAAAAAAAAGGAAGACGAAAATCTTTATTTAAGTTATCACGATGTTTTAACCGGTCTTTATAATCGAAGATTCTATGAAGAAGAAATTAAGAGATTAGACACTGAAAAGAATCTTCCAATTTCAATAATTATGGGGGATGTAAATGGGTTGAAGCTTGCAAATGATGCCTTTGGCCACGACACAGGTGATGTATTTTTACAGAAAGCAGCTGCAGCCATTCGAAGGGCGTGCAGAACAGAGGATATTGTTGCACGCTGGGGCGGAGATGAATTTGTCATTCTTCTGCCGAAAACAAAAGCAGAAGAGGCAGAAGAAATTGTCAACAGATCAAAAGACCTAAGTGCTAATGAATATGTTAACTCGATTCGTGTCAGTATCACATTTGGCTGGGATACAAAGAAAACTATTGATGAAGATATACTAAGAGTCCTAAAAAATGCTGAGGACTCTATGTATAAACATAAAATTATTGAAAATGAAGGCATGAGGGGTAATACAATAAGCACAATAATTAATACCCTGCATGAAAAGAATCCCAGGGAAGAACAGCATTCTAAAAGAGTAAGTGAACTATGCCAAAAAATAGGAGAGGCTCTTGGTTTTTCGGAAATTGAAGTAAGTAGACTCAAAGTTGTAGGTCTCCTTCATGATATAGGAAAAATTGCAATTGAAGAAGGTATACTCAATAAACCTGGGAAACTTACAGAAACTGAGTGGGAACAAATCAAAAGACATCCGGATATTGGCTATAGAATACTTAGCTCATCCTATGAAATGTTAGAACTAGCTGAATGTATATTGGCGCATCATGAACGATGGGATGGTACTGGTTATCCAAAAGGGTTAAAAGGTGAAGCTATTCCAAGGGTTTCAAGAATTATTGCTCTGGCTGACGCCTACGATGCAATGATAAGCGAACGTCCCTACCGCAATGCATTGAGTGAAGAACAAGCCATGATAGAAATTCAGAAAAACGCTGGTACACAGTTCGATCCTGAAATTACAATAATATTTACTGAAAAGGTATTGATCAAGCGATCGGGCTAATCAGATCTGCTTTGCCAGGGCTGATTTTCTTTTTGATATGCCTTCTAATCTATATAAAAAAACAGCCTCCGCCCAAGGGATATCGGGTTAGCCGTTTAGATTAACCTATTTGTTGAACATGATCAAGAATATAGGGAAGCACTTCATCAGGTGAAATATTTAATGCCATTCCGATTTCTTCATGCAGATTTTTTTCGGCAGCTTTCATTATGTCTTCATCAGTTTTTATTAGTTTTTTACCAATATCAAGCTTCCCTTTCTTTGCCAAATATAACGTTTTAATTACTTTTACCCATTCTTCGCATAGACCCGTTCTAATAGCTGCTTTAAAACTTTGACTTCTATATTTATCATCATTTGTCCAAATGGTTTCGATTTCTGGCATAGTCGCGATTAATGATAAAACATCCTCTTTAGTCATGATGTTTCTCATCAAAATTTTTGGGTTATTTACAGGGGTCTTAATAATTATATTATTGTTATAAGCCGGCTCTAAAACATAGTTCTGCAATAATATAACTCTTTGCCTCATGCTAAAGGCAAAGAGTTATATTATAATAGGTGTAAAACTGGACGATAGAAAGGTTAATTATGTTAACTAAACAATTCTTAGTACTTGTATCAATCGTTGTGTCCTTATTAATGGTTATTGTCGTCAATTTGGTACGATTGAGAAACACAAAAAAACCGGCGGCAGCGAAAAAAATAATTTTACCGCCCCTTTTCATGGCTACTGGTGCGAGTATGTTTATCCTACCTATGTTTAGACCAACATTACCCGAACTCTTAAGTTCTGTTGTGATGGGTATGCTTTTCTCGATAATCTTAATAAAAACGTCTAAATTTGAAGTTCGGGACAACCAAATCTATCTTCAAAGATCAAAGTTGTTTTTAGTTGCCTTGATAGGCTTAGTCGCTTTACGAATGATCGGAAAAATTATCCTTGCTGAAACTATTCAAATCGATCCTGCCCAAATGAGCGGCATTTTCTTCATCTTGGCCTTTAGCATGATCCTGCCGTGGCGATTTAGTATGTATCTTGGATTTAAAAAATTAAAAAGACAACTCGACGAAGGATAATTTTCAAAGGAACGGTTAAGATGCCTGAATTCAAGCACTAGGAAAATAGAGATCTATGGTGCCGACAATAGCAGCTAAAGGTCAAGATTAATTAATAAGAACCATTCCTAGATGCAAGTTAGGGACGGTTCTGGCCTTGCATTAGTGTATCTATATCCAAGGCCAGAACTGCCCCTAACTTGTGCATGGTTTTTCTGCTTGCCTAGTCTGAGTCTTAAGTGGTACAATTTTCCTAAAACAGTCATGGAGAAGGGGAGATTTATGCCAAGATTGCAAAGGATTAAGGGCGAATTCTCTACATATCACGTGATGCAACGAGGGAACGAGAAAAAGGATATATTTAGAAGCGATAAAGATAGGTTTAAGTTTTTAGAGATAATTTCGAAGGCCAAGGAAAAGCACAATTTTAAAGTCTATGTGTATTGTCTGATGGACAATCATGTCCATCTAGTTATTAATGATAATGGTAATGATATCTCTATGCTTATGAAAAGTATTAATGTAAGTTACGTTACATATTTTAATCGAATTCATCAGAGGAGCGGACATCTTTTTCAAGATAGATTTAGGAGTGAACTCATTAAAGACGATCGCTATTTAACGCAAGTCGGGATGCAAGTCGAGAACCGTCCCCAACTTGCACAACTTGCACACAACTTGCCTTAGACAGGGGGTAAATGAATATGAGCGAGATACTGAACATCCGTCAGCGGTCCGAAAAAGAAGAGGAAGAACGACTCTCTCCCTTTGCTGCAAAAAGCAGAGATGCCAAACGTGAGCGCTTCGAAGAAGAGTGCCCAATTCGCACGAAGTATCAACGGGATCGAGATCGGATTTTGCACAGTAAACCGTTTCGACGTCTTAAACATAAGACTCAAGTATACATTGCTCCGGCTGGTGACCACTATCGGACAAGAATGACTCATAGTTTGGAAGTATCCCAAATATGTCGAACAATCGCTCGGGGACTTCAATTGAATGAAGACCTCATCGAAGCGATTGCTTTAGGACATGATGTTGGGCATACTCCCTTTGGACATGTTGGGGAAGAGGCCTTAAGGCGAATTATAGGTCATTTTGAACATAATGAGCAATCGATTCGCATATTAACGGTACTAGTCCAAGAGGGTCATGGTTTAAATCTTACAGAGTCCGTTCTTGATGGAATCTTACATCATACTGGGGAGGGTATTCCTCAGACCCTGGAAGGACAGATTGTAAAAACGGGAGACAGGATTGCTTATCTTTGTCATGATTATGACGATGCCTTACGGGCAGGTTTACTGACTCAAAGTGACTTGCCAAAGACTGTCAAATTGATGCTAGGTGTGAAACCAAGTGATATGATTACCACGATGGTGGTAGACATGATTGAGGCGTCCAGGGGGCAAGATCACATTAAGCAGTCCGTTGAGATAAATAATGCTATGCAGGAATTTCGGCGCTTTATGTTTGCGAGGGTATATAACAGCATGAATTTGCGTGAAGAGCGACGTAAAGGACAATACATCGTTCAGGCGCTCTTTGAATATTATAGTCAGGATTTTTCAAAGCTGCCTCAGAATTATTTAGTTTGGGCAGGTGGTAATAAAACAAAAGCAGTCGTTGATTATATTTCAGGGCTAACAGATAATTATGCGATTGATCTGTTTCAGAGTGTGTTTGTTCCACGAAAATAAACAAAATATAAGATAAGTGGTTGAGAGCTAAATCTCAACCACTTTTGTAATATATTCCATTAATAAAGTATAAGTTTTGTCTTATAGAAGTAAAATAAGGCTATTATACATAGGATACTAAGTGACAATTGCGTGAATTTACTAAGATTTGATGATTAAGCTCTCATTTCGTTTGATTGGATCCCGGGTATCCAAGTGACCGAGTATGCCATCGTGTTTGACGCCTTCCAAGAGAAATTGGACACTGTGAACGTTGGAAAGGGTCGTTAAAGTGTTTACAATGCTATACATCGTCATTTGTTCTCCTGCGGAACCTCCCCCAAAGTTCTTTTGAAATTCTTTAGAGAGATTAATTGTTGCTATTCCATCCGTATTAACGGTTGCGTCTAGAAGAGTAGTTCCTGAAGGGAGTGGTTTTTCTAATCCAGTGGGGGGAGTGGCTAACTCAATGAACATTGCTTTAATCACTTCTTGATCTTTCACTTCGACTGTTCGTTCCGTAGGGATTAACCCTGTGGCATCTGAGTTGGGAAAAAATAGGGTCATTTTTACGAGGTGTGTTGTCTCTACAGGAGTATTTGTAATGGGAGGAACTGGAGTTGTTGCACTGTCAGAGGGTTTATCAGCCTGTGTCTTAGAGGTATTGCATCCTGTTAGAAAGGCTCCTGCTAGTAACAAGCAAAAGATAGTCATAGTCAAAACGATAGTGCTTAATGATCGTTTATTCATATAATATTCACCTTTCTCATAAAGTTCATTATTTGCACTTGTTGAGCTTCCAGCACAGTTTTTCTTTATACTACAGAAAGTATAAACTTGCGTTATATACTTTCTTAGCATAAGTGCAACTAAGGCTGCCGCCTTCGGCCCCTTCTCGCCGTCCATGGCTACAGGGACACTCGGCCATCCCTGGCCAGCGCCTGCGGCTATGCGCCAGCCAAGTTTTCTTTATATACTATCATGCTTTTTAAATGTGCGAAAGTATTCGGCTATCAATTCTTGCCGTGGAGTTACGGATTAGAGGTAAAACACTTTGCATATTTTTTGTCGAAGTAAGCAGGTATTATCATAAAAAAAGAAGAATTAATATAAATAGGAAAGCTTATTCTACCCTTTCTAAAAACAGATTCACCGAATGAAGACAAAAAAGAGGATTTTATGAAGTTTCGGCGAAAGAAATGTATAAAGTAAGGGTTGACAAAATATAAAAAACGTGGCTGAAAACTGAAAGGCGCATGAGACGTGGATAATAGACTTCAACAAGAATTTATGCCGGAAGAGGTTATCGAGGAAGTGCGATCACGCACGGATATCGTAGAGATTATATCTGAATATGTCAGCTTGCAGCGTAAGGGGAAAAACTATTTGGGACTTTGTCCTTTTCATGCGGAAAAAACCCCTAGTTTTACTGTAACCCCTGAGAAACAGATGTTTTACTGTTTTGGATGCAATGTTGGAGGAAACGCCTTTTCTTTTCTTATGAAGAAGGAGAGCTGGTCTTTCGTTGAGAGTATTCAGAATTTAGCCTCTAGATATGGTGTGTCGCTTCCAGAGAAAGAATTATCTCCGCGTGAACGGGAAGCAAATCGGCGTCGTCGGCGCTTTGAAGAAATCTATGAATTAGCTACAAGGTACTTTCATGACCTCTTGCTTAACTTACCTGAAGGAGAATTGGGGCGACTCTACTTTGCAGAACGTGGGATTGACCTGGATACAATGGTAAGCTTTCGTCTAGGTTATGCACCGGACCGATGGGATGGGTTATTAACTTACATGCAGGAACGAGGAGTTCAGGCACATGAATTAGCAGAGAATGGGCTAGCCGTAGAAAGAGGGACACAGGGTAAAGGCGGAGGGTATTATGATCGTTTTCGCAACCGCGTCCTCTTTAGTATTCTCGATCGACGAAACTACACGATTGGATTCGGTGGTAGAGTGTTGGACGATTCTCTTCCTAAGTATCTTAATTCCCCCGAGACCGCTTTCTTTAATAAAGGGCATCATCTCTATGGGATGCATCGTGCGCATCAAGGAATTCGCGAGAAAGGTTTTGCCCTGTTAGTTGAAGGTTATATGGACGTGATTGCCCTCCAGAAATCAGGTTATCTTAATGCGGTCGCTTCCTTGGGGACAGCCTTAACGCGGGACCAAGCAAAACTTTTGAGACGGTATACTCAGCGTGTCATCCTGCTATATGATTCCGACGAGGCGGGAATCCAGGCTGCCTTACGAGGGGGAGAAATTCTCCGAGATGCAGGAATTCGTTTAGATGTGGCAACCTTAACAGGAGCAAAAGATCCCGATGAGTTCCTGAAACGTTATGGTATGGAAGAGTTTGGAAAAGTCTTAAGTCGGGTTTTGACCTATATTGAGTTCAAATATCGGACAATTGTTCAGGTTGCTCCTCCTCAGAGCATTCAGGAAAAAGCAGAATTAGTCGCTAAGCTTGCTCCGGATATTCTAAAAGTTAGCAGCCCAATTGAACGAGAAGGGTATGAACGCTTTTTAAGTATAGAACTTGGTCTTACGTTAGAAGCGGTACAACGCGAAATCGCTAGACTAGAACAGAAAAAACCTAAAAAAGAGCAATTACATGAATATTCTCAGCTAAAACAGGTTAGTTCTGGGAAAAATAGAGATAATATTAAGGATGAAATTATTATTAAAGGTGATACTGCGCCCCCTTCACCAACAGTCTATTTAGGGGTTTATCGAATAGAGCGTATGCTTTTGCGGTTGCTTATCGAAGATATTTCTCACTTACCAAGAATAAAGGCTAAGTTGGGAGAAACCTTTTGGAAGATACCAGAACATCAACAAATCTTTAATTATCTCAATCAGGAAGGCAAATTGCCTGTGCACAGCGAAGAACAGGTTCAAAGTCGGTTGGCTAGCTTGCTCCTGGAAGAGTTAGATATATCCCAAACTGAGCGGCTTCTTGATGATTGTATCAAAGGAATTCTTTCTTCTCAAGCAGAAGAAAGGGTCGAAGATCTTCAAGCCCGCATGGCAGCTTTAGAAAAATCCGGTGACATGGCAGGGGCTATGGCTCTGTTGAAAGAGATAGGAGAGCGGTTGAAACGTGGCGAATAGTAAGGTTATAGGCACCCAAAAGAATGATCCGAGGGAAGGTGGGGGACAGATGAACGAAAAGCAAAAGATGGACAACGTCCAAGCCCTCATCCAAAATGGAAAAAAGAAGGGATCTCTAACTTACAGGGAGATTATGGATGCTCTTCAAGGGATTGAACTTTCCGCGGATCAAATTGACGATATCTATCAACAACTAGGACGAATGGGAATAGATGTGGTGCCAGAGCCTGGAGAAGTTGAACTAGAGATCTTAAATAGCGTTAAAGTTGATGAAGACGATGATATTGTAGAGGATCCGGAAGATGACGTAGAGGAAGAAGCGGAAGTGGATCTTTCTGTACCTGAGGGTGTAGGAATTGATGATCCAGTTCGTATGTACCTAAAAGAAATCGGACGAGTCCCCCTGCTCTCTGCTGATGAAGAAATAGAATTAGCGAAACGAATGGAAGACGGAGACGAGGAAGCCAAGCGCCGATTAGCTGAGGCTAACTTACGACTTGTGGTGAGTATTGCTAAACGCTATGTCGGAAGAGGTATGCTTTTCCTAGATTTAATTCAGGAAGGTAATCTCGGACTAATTAAGGCCGTAGAGAAATTCGACTATATCAAAGGGTTTAAGTTCAGTACGTATGCCACCTGGTGGATTCGTCAAGCGATAACGCGTGCCATCGCTGACCAGGCGCGGACAATTAGAATTCCTGTGCATATGGTTGAAACAATCAATAAATTAATCAGAGTTTCTAGGCAACTCTTGCAGGAATTGGGGAGGGAGCCAGCTCCTGAAGAAATTGCTAAAGTAATGGATATCCCCGTCGAGCGTGTACGTGAGATCATGAAGATTGCCCAGGAACCTGTTTCCCTTGAAACTCCCATTGGGGAAGAGGAAGACTCTCATTTGGGTGATTTTATTCCAGATGAAGATGCTCCAGCACCAGCAGAGGCTGCTTCGTTCATTCTTTTAAAGGAACAATTGGAAGAGGTATTGGAGACGTTGACCCCACGCGAAGAGAAAGTGCTCAGATTGCGCTTTGGACTCGATGATGGGCGGACAAGGACTTTAGAAGAAGTTGGGCAGGAATTTGGTGTCACTCGCGAGCGTATTCGTCAAATTGAAGCCAAAGCCTTGCGGAAATTACGTCATCCCAGTCGTAGCAAAAAGTTAAAGGATTATTTGGAGTGAACTGATTTTGAAAAAATAATTTCAGGAAAATAATCGAGGAAAATAGTTTGATGAAAAAAATATTTGATTAAAGACTTGACTATAGAGCGTGAATTACGTATAATAACCCGTGCAAGAGCATTCCTCGATAGCTCAATGGTGGAGCAACCGGCTGTTAACCGGTAGGTTGTAGGTTCGAGTCCTACTCGGGGAGCCATCTTTATCAGTTTTTTTAGGGCCCATAGCTCAGCGGTAGAGCCCCCCGCTCATAACGGGTTGGTCCTAGGTTCGAATCCTAGTGGGCCCACCAATTCGAAGTTCGTGGATCGAGGTTCGTAGTTCGAACCGCGGCATAGATATTATTGAGGATCAAAGTTCGAAGCTTAACTCGAAACGGTGGAAGATAACGAAATGTAAGGTTCAAAGTTCTTGTTCGAATGGTTATCGAATCACGAACAACGAATACCGAACAACGATATGGGTGATTAGCTCAGCGGTAGAGCGCATCCTTCACACGGATGAGGCCACTGGTTCGAGACCAGTATCGCCCACCAGATAGATAAAATGAAAAATTACTATAAACCATAGAACCATTGATATAAGCGGATTGTAGGACTAAATAAAATCAAAGGGCTGAACGACAAAAAGCCAAAAACATATTAAATATTTATAAGAACTAGGTAGTATAGATAAAAATTCGGTCAAGCAATTCGGTCATAATATTTGATAATGTAAAATACTCGACTATAAAAGTTGAGTATTTTTTATTGTTAAATAGAGTCTAGTTGAGTAAGCAAATACCCACTTTAAGCTATACAATTACCATTCTAAGCTCTTTAGAGGTTAAAAACGATAAAATATATCTATCAACATATTAAAGCTCTTAGAACGTTAATTAACCCTGCTGAATATTGCTAGCAGGGTTAATTAACGTTAAGTATCAAGATAAATTGGGGTTACCGCTAAAGGAATGTAACATGCTAAATGGTAGAAATATAATAAATGATTCCTCAAATGGTTATAAAAATTCTCAATTGTTATATTATTTTATCTCGATTGGCTGTCCAAAATTTCGGAACTTCTTCTTCGGGTTTGAGTTTAATGGTAGATTTACGGCGCATAATTGTATAATCATACCAGCACCAATAGAGCGATCCTAAGAGTATCACGCCTGATCCTATTAGCTTATTAGTTAGTATCATAGTAAACATTCTTACTATTAGCGATGAAATCCATATGGCTATGGTCATATCATCTTAATGGCGATATTATAACCGTCCCAACTGATGCTGCTTTAGAAGCTACGATTAAAAACTTTAGCGTTGTAGCATGGATAAAATCAAGTGTAAAAGGAAGCACCTACCATGTAGTGGCAAAAGGTACAGGCAATAATATTTGGTCAATGCAAGTAAGGGGTCTGTTGGATTAGTTGGATTAACATACGGGAATGGGTCTGCGTCTACTTATAAATCTTCAACTCCTATGGCTGTCGCTACTGGCGTAGAGCGGATGATAGGTTTTATACTAGATAATTCAACTCCCGCCAACGTAAGTTTTATAATAGATGGAGCCGTTTCAACTCCCTCTGCCTTGACATATGATATTGATGCAAACACAGGATATCCGATTACAATCGGCGCGGTCGGTGCTGGAGGATCAAAATACGCTGAAAATATTTGTGATGTACAGATTTATCCTTATGCTCTTACAGACCTACAAGTTAAACAATTACACGAAAACAGAATGCTGGCAGCAACTGAGCCAGCAGTTTTAACAACTTTAACTTAAACTTCGCTAAAGACCCAATATACGCAACAAGCAGTCTTTCCCTCTATCTATGAATTACTTCAAAATATTACAGTATTTAACAAATAAATCATATATATGTTAAATTAAGGAACATTAATATACAAAATTTTCCTCTTATATATAGTATACTAAAAATGACCCAAATAAAATGGAAAGTGAGGTAATTATTGGTATATATATTTAAAAGGGTTAAGTAATAAGAAAGAGGGTATTATTTTGAAAAAGGTTGTTAAAATTATCACATCAATGTTAGTAATGAGTCTTTTAATGGTAGGAACACTAGTCCCAGCGGCATCTGCTGCTAAACCTACGGAGTCTAAAATTACGTTAGATGGAGTCGAATATACTTTACCTGATTTACTTAAAGAAGCAGGAGACTCCAATAGTTCACAAGCAAGCGCAGCTACCACTGCGATTACCCTAACAGATGATCAACCGCTTACCTTAACGCTATATCAGGCAATGCCATTTGCTGCTATTAAAGTTAATGATTCAAATATGAGGTATTTGATTACTTCCTCTGGTACTCCTTTGAAAACTGTATTACGACCAGTCAATGCTGTTTATCAGGGATTTATTGGATTCGACTCGGTTGACGTTAGACCTTTTAATATGATTCAGACGCATTTTATACCTGGTCTGGATTATGAGTTATTTGTTTTACCGGAAACTTATCCAGCTACTGTAACAGTAAGTATGTCTACAAGTGGTTCTAATGCAAGCTGGGTATATAGCAAAATCAATACTTCTTTTACAGAAAAGAATATATTGATGGGCGGACAAACTGAAACATTTGGAATGGCATTTGAAACTCCAGGCACATATAAAATCACGGTAACAACTGGAATTGCTAAATTGACAGCAACGTTTTCCGATTCTAGAAATATCCTTCAAAACCAAGTTAAGCCAGATTTAGCTAACGGTGAAACATATTCAAGTGTATATACTTTTCAAAAGACTATAACTGATACTGATTATGCACAAGATTATTATGGATTAACTCTTTATAGTCAAGATAGTCCAAGTACTGGTGCAACATATACTGTTTCAGTCGAAAAATTATAATATTAATTAAAATATTTTTTAAAATCCTGGGCATTTTTACTCTTTTAAAGATGCCCAGGATTTTTGTGCACAATGGACGCATTTATTCGCAGCATAGTTTAATACATTGTCTAATAGAGGTCTTTTTAATTTCGTTCAAAAGGGAGATGGTTCGGATCGATAGCATAGACAAATTCATTTTATTGAACTGCCTTTTCTCAATAATTTTCTATCCTGCATTTTTATTGCCCTTGTCTCTAGTAGTACTTAATATATGGTTTATAATCCCCGTAGTTGTCTTGATTCATAATGTTACGCTTTGGAGTCGAGTAATTTACTCTGCAAAATTCGGGGAGATTTAAAGGTATCTTGCTACTTGACATAGAATCTAATATAGAAAATTCTATGTCAAGGTGAAAAATGGAAGAAAATCAAAAACTTGATGCGCTTGAAAAAGCTCTTAATATGGTGCAAACAAATGTTAATTTTAGTATTACTTTAACATGGACAATTCTTGGTGTAGTTGTAGCCATTATTGGAGTTGCGCTTTATTTTCTAGTAAAGATGTGGTTTCAAAAATTAGTTCATAACGAATTAGCGGAAATAAATAATAAACTTTTACTAGACCTGGAAAGCTATATTAATACTCTTCCCCCAAAAAACAAGTTCTCTTGGGCATCTGGTAACACTATTATAAACACTGATGGGGTATTAACTATTACTGGGTTAGACATTAAAGACATGAATGCTTTTAGGGCTTTCCACATTGTTGAAGCTACGACGTTAATTAGCGTACTAGTGATAGCACTTTCCTTTTCAAGGGAGGTGTTTTTTAGAAGGGGAAAAGAAGAAGGAAGTAAAAACCTAGCACAATTAACATTGGGATTATTCTCATAGATAGTGCCATTTGTTTAGTTATATTTAGCTCCCAGAAAAGTCTGGGAGTTTTTTGTTGGTTGTATCATTTGACAGGTACAGAAGAATAGCATATAATTACTTTAATATATTAGATAATCCTAATATAATTAATAATTGAGGTGATATTAATTGTCAAACATGGGAAACCAACTTATATCAAATGTATTCAAAGCTTTGGCTCATCCTACTAGAATTCAAATAGTTAAGCTATTAAGGAATGGTGAGCTTTGTGTATGTGATATACTACCTAATCTTGATTCCGAACAATCCAATACCTCTCAGCATCTTACAGTGTTAAAAAATCAGGGTATCGTTGAAAGCAGAAAAGATGGATCTAAAGTTATCTATTCAATAAAAAACAAGGAAGTTTACGAGATGATTGACCTTGTTGAAGTAATAATTCTTCGTCAAATAGAAGAAACAAAGACTTCATTATCAAAATAAGTCTGAAATATTATTGAGGGGATGATCGTTTGTTTATTTTTGAGTGGTTAAATAATCAATTGCTTAGGATGGAGTGGCTAAGTAATTTAATAAAACTCTTGGTGGAAAACGTTTTTGGGTTGAGCATCCAAGAGAGATTAGGTGGTAGCATTCATTTTTTTATTTATGACGTAATAAAAATATTCATATTGCTTTCAGTTCTAATCTTTACGATCTCATATATCCAAAGTTTTTTCCCGCCAGAGAGAACCAGAAAGATATTAGGTAGATACAAAGGGACCTCAGCAAATGTTTTAGGCGCTTTACTTGGTACTGTTACACCCTTTTGTTCGTGCTCTTCTATTCCATTGTTTATAGGCTTTACTAGCGCGGGTCTACCGATTGGGGTTACATTTTCATTTTTAATATCTTCTCCTCTCGTAGATTTAGCTTCGGTTATTTTACTTGCCAGTATATTTAATTGGAAAATCGCCATAGCTTATGTGGTTGTCGGGATTGTACTTGCAGTTATTGGAGGTACCATTATTAGTAAAGCGAAGCTTGAAAAGTATGTAGAACCGTTTGTTTTTGGCAATAAGGTACTTGAGGTTGAACAAGAAGAGTTGACGACTCGTGAGAGAATGGAATATGCCAGAGATCAGGTCTTAGACATCATTAAAAGAGTATGGCTATATATACTCATCGGTGTGGGAATAGGTGCAGCTATCCACAATTGGGTTCCTGAAAACATCATTTCAGCAGTCCTTGGCCAGGATAAATGGTATTCGGTTTTGTTAGCTACCCTTGTTGGTGTGCCAATGTATGCTGATATCTTTGGAACCTTGCCGATAGCTGAAGCCTTAGTATTAAAAGGGGTAGGAATTGGAACAGCATTATCCTTCATGATGGCTGTAACAGCACTTTCGCTGCCTTCCATGATCCTGTTGAAGAAAGTTGTAAAGACGAAACTTTTAGCTATATTTGCGGGTGTTGTTACTCTGGGAATTCTTATCATTGGATACTTCTTTAATGCCTTTGGCTATCTTCTTATGTAGCTTATAATTTTTTTTATTAAAACTGAGAAGGAGGTTAAAGTAGTTTCCTAGTAATATATTAAAAATATTCAAAAGCAGTTAAAACTATCTATAAAATCAAAGCGATTTATGGTATAATTTTCTAGAGGTGATTTTATGGACAGCTATTTAACTGCAACCGAGATTAAGAAGATTTATAAGCTCGGTCTGTCCAGTTTGAAATATTGGGAATCGCAAGGGATATTGCATCCTCTAAGAACCCCTGGTGGTCATCGTAGATATTCGGAGTCCGAAATCCAGTCCATGATGGGGTTAAACAAGTCTATTCAGGGAAAACGTTGTTCAATTTATGCTAGAGTTTCAACACAAAAACAAGCAGATAACGGAAATTTTGAACGACAGTTTGAACGATTACTAGACTATAGCAGACGAAACAACTATGATACCGTTTCTTTCCATAAAGAAGTTGCTTCAGGTTTGAATGAAAATCGAAAGGAATTAAAGAAACTCCTTTCGATAGTCTCTGAAGAGAAAATAGATATCCTCTTGATTGAGTATAAAGACCGATTAGCACGGTTTGGGTATAAATACCTCGAAAGCTTCTGTAATGCCTTTGGGGTAACAATTATAGAGATTGAACAACAAGAGTCCAAAGAACCGCAGGAAGAATTGGTTGAAGATATGATTTCAATTGTCACTAGCTTTTCAGCTCGGATCTATGGTAAACGTGGCGGACGTGTTGCAAAAAAGCTCACGAATCTTATTGAGGGGGAGATAAACTCTAATGAAAACAACGATTAGAGGAGTAATTCTCTCGTTTGAACAAGGTCAGCAAGTTATCGTAGATAAGCTTATGAGTGATTATATGGCAGCAGTTCGTTGGTCTTACAAGAGACTTCTTGAGGGTAAGGGAGTGCAAGATTTGAGAATCATGGTTCAGGGAAGGTTCTTGCCGAACTCACGACAAGCCAACGATGCTGTTTATGAGGCTCAATCAACACTAACATCTCAACGAGAGTTGCTTAAGATCAACTACGAGGACGCCGTTGCTAAGGTAGATTCCATAAAGAAAAAGGTAGGTAAGGCTAAAAATCCGAATAAGATTGAAAAACTTACCCGAAAATTAGAGAAGTGGCAACGAAAATTAGCTCATTGGGAACGATTTATAAAAACAAATACCTTACCGTCTGTTATCTTCGGAACAAAAGAACTCTTTTTAAAACGCTGTAAAGGGCTTATTTCTAAGGAGGAATGGAAACAAGCTCGAAACAACCGATATCTTTCAAGGGGAGACGCTAGCAAAGGTGGCAATCTTAATGCTCGAATTTCTTTGAAAGATGACCAATTGTATTTGGATATTGCCTCCGAGGCAGTTAAAACTGAAAAGACGGTTAGATACCATAGAATAACGGTTCCGATATATCTTGCTCAAAAGTTTTCAAAGAAATCAAAGAAAGTTAATGGAAGAAATTATCAGCAAATGATGATGGACTACCTAAAGACTGGCAAAGCTTATCAAATTGAAATCATACGAGAGAATCAACGGTACTACGTCCATGTAACGATTGAAGAGAAAGAAGTTGCGACCTATACATCAAATGATGGGGCTATCGGGGTTGATGTAAATCCGGACGGATTAGGGGTAGCAGAGCTGGATTATTATGGCCAATACCGAGGCAGTCAGTTTATCCGTGAAAGCGAATGGACCTATGCACGTTCTAATCGAAGGTTAAACTTAATCGGTGAAATCGCAAAAGAGATCGTTTTAAAGGCTAAGGGCAAAGGTAAGGCTCTTGCTGTTGAAGACTTAAAGTTTCGTGATGATAAGAGTATATCGACGAAGTTTAATCGTATAAGCCATGGATTTGTGTGGTCAAAGTTCCTCCAGGCGGTCGAGCGTAATGCTTTACGCGAAGGGGTTCCACTTATTAAAGTTAAACCGCCTTATACTTCGGTTATCGGTATTTTGAAATACCAATCACAATACGGAATCTCGAATCACGAAGCAGCGGGTTACGTCATTGGACGTAGAGCCTTGGGCTATGCAGAAGAAACTGTTCCAAAGAAGTTTTTAATGTTCTTAACGAGGAAACAGTTAGAAAACATCAAAGAACAAAACAATTGGAAACAGTGGAGTATTGTTCAGAAACGTTTAATTAAAGTATTAAGTTTAAAACGAAAGGATGTGAAAAGCCTGGTTTCTTGGCAACATATGAGGAAAGCTTGCTTAGCTGAGGTATTAACTCCAGCTTAAAGATAAGAAATGACAACAGTACACGTGGTGAAAGGCTGTTGTCATGGTGGTCTTAGGCGATGGGTAACACCCTCTTTTGGATAGAACGTGAAAGCGGCGGTTGATTCTACGGAATTTAACCATCCGAAACATAGACGAGAGTCTGTGGCTCAGCAACTGAATCCTGTGACGTTGCCGCTTGTTCGTCGGACAAGTGAAGGACGCATTTTGTAATTTAGTTAATTTTAATGCGTTTTAGAAACCAGGTCATTATGTGTCAAAAACTTGGTATCCGGTTATCGACTATGAAAAATGCATTGAGTGTTGTGCTTGTACAGACAAATGTAAACATGGGGTGTACGATCTGAAAAAAACGCCGACTCCGGTTGTTGTAATTCCAGAAAATTGTATCCAAGGATGTCACGGATGTGGAAAGCTTTGCCCGGTGGAAGCTATTAGTTATGTGGGTGAACATGAAGAGAGGGGTGGAAATTGCAGTTGTTCATGGGAGATAAAATTGGAGGATGCTGCGAATGAGTCATGAGAATACCCCGAAATCTAAAAGAACAGCTATAAAAATTCTTATACCGGTGCTGCTCATTTGTGTTGTAGTCAGTATATGGGCAATCAAAAATAACAAAAAAGACACTGAACCAGTCGGTAATGACAACACTGACTTTGCCTTGCATGTAACTGAAAAATTAGATCTTGAAAAGTTGAAAACGTATGGACTCCCTATCGTGATTGATTTTGGTGCTGACTCTTGTATTCCTTGCAAAGAAATGGCGCCAGTATTAAAAGAATTAAATGAGGAGCTTCAGGGAAAAGCAATCATTAAGTTTGTTGATGTTTGGAAGTATCAGACGCTGGCTGAAGGTTACCCAATAAGTCTAATACCGACACAGATATTTATCGATACAAAAGGTAAACCTTACAATCCCCAAGATCCTCAGGCTATGCAGATGAAGCTTTATTCGCTAAGAGATACTAATGAGCATGTTTTTACTGCTCATGAAGGAGGCATCACGAAAGAACAACTAATGAGTGCTTTGAAGGAAATGGGGTTGAAATAGTGGAGATTGTAACTAACCAGTGGCTCGAATCTATTTCAGCAACTATTTTCACAAATATATGGTTTGCACCGGTTTTAGCCTTTCTTGCAGGGGTACTTACTTCAATTACTCCATGCGCGCTTACAAGTGTACCACTTGTAATAGGATATGTAGGAGGTACAGGACAAAGGGATGCCAAAAAGGCCTTTTGGCTGTCAGTAGTATTTTCTGCGGGTATGGCGGTCACATTTACGATTTTAGGTACTGTTGCATCTCTTCTTGGGAGGCTAATCCAAGGAACAGGCTCCTGGTGGTATATACTGCTTGGAATACTAATGCTTTTAATGGCTCTACAAACATGGGAGATCTTTAACTTTATCCCTTCTTCTCATGCTATAAGTAAAAGTACTAAACGTGGCTTTACGGGAGCTTTTTTTGCTGGAGTTTTAGGTGGTTTTTTTTCGTCTCCCTGTGCAACACCTGTTTTGGTCGTATTACTGGCAATGGTCGCAACAGAGGGAAGCTTGTTATTGGGAATACTACTTTTACTGCTTTACTCTTTAGGACATAGTTTCCTAGTTCTAATTGCAGGAACATCTGTGGGTTTTGTGCATAAGCTTTCATCAAGCGAAAAATATGGCAGTGCAAGTAAAATTCTAAGAATTGTAATGGGCACATTTATTGTGTTAATTGCCTTTTATATGTTTTATTTAGGATTCTAATAAAATAGTTAGGGAGTGGTTACTATGATAATTAAGATTTTGGGTTCAGGATGTAAAAAATGTGAGACCTTGAAAGAAAATACCGAGAAAATATTAAAAGAGACAGGCGTAGAAGCAGAAATCATTAAAGTAACAGATCTTAAGGAAATTATGGCTTATGGAGTAATGTCGACCCCGACATTAGTCATTGATGAGAAGGTTGTTTCCGTTGGTAAGGTTTTGAAGCCGAAGGAAATAGTTAAGATCCTTGAAACTTTTAAGTAGAAATCAATATAAAGATTAATGCTAACTGGAAGCCTAAATAGGCTTCCTTTTTATTGGATACCGTTGTATAATATCTACATAATCGCTTAAACGAATATAAACATATAAGATTTGAAAGAGGTGAATAAATGAGAAAACTGTTAGATGCATTAAAGGCGTTATCAGATGAGACCCGGTTGAGGATGTTAAACCTGTTATATGAAAAAGAACTCTGTGTTTGCGATATTATGGAAGCCTTACAGATTTCACAAGCCAAAGCATCGAGGCACTTGATTTATCTCAAGAATGCCGACCTGGTGAACGACCGCAAACATGCCCAATGGGTCTATTATTCGTTGGCTATCGATGAACGTATGACGTTCATCGAAAACTTGGTTTATGAAAACTTGAGGAATTTTGAACTATATCAAAATGACCTGAAAAACCTAGAGGATTGGTTAAAGCGTAAGAATATTAAATGTGACTAGATCTATGGAGGCTGATTGAAGTGGAAAATGTAAACAAACCTAGGTTGTCGTTTTTGGACAGATTTTTGACACTTTGGATCTTTATCGCAATGGCTGTAGGAGTTGCAGGTGGTTATTTCTTTCCTGACTTAGCAAAGTCACTGGGTGAATTCAGTACGGGAACAATATCATGGCCCATCGCCATAGGTCTTATAATTATGATGTATCCACCCCTTGCAAAGGTCAAGTATGAAGAGATTGGAAAGGTTGTCCAGAATAAAAAAATATTTGCCTTTTCGCTTATACAAAACTGGATAATAGGTCCTGTTTTGATGTTTGTGCTTGCTGTCTTGCTGCTTGGAGATAAACCCGGCTTTGCTATCGGGCTAATCATCATTGGTCTTGCTAGGTGTATTGCGATGGTTATTGTTTGGAATACCCTGGCTAAAGGTGATAACGAATATTGTGCTGCTTTGGTAGCACTTAACTCCATCTTCCAAATTCTTTTATACACGGTCTATATTTATATATTTGTAACTCTTATACCCAAGTGGTTGGGGCTTTCTTGGGGAGGCCAGGTAGTGGATGTTTCGATGTGGGAAGTAGCAAAGAGTGTCCTTATTTACTTGGGTATTCCTTTTGCTGCAGGTTTTATGACAAGGTTTGTATTGATAAGAGCTAAAACAAAAGAGTGGTACGAAAAAGTATTTATTCCCAAAATATCTCCCTTAGCTTTGATAGCACTGCTTTATACAATCGTCATTATGTTTATAACTAAAGGAGAACAAATTGTTAATAATCCTGGAGATGTCATTAGAATTGCAATTCCCATGCTAATTTACTTTGCCATAATGTTTTTTGTAAGCTTTTATATGTCCTTTAAGGGCGGTTTCAGATATGACCAAACTGTAACTCTTGCTTTTACAGCGGCAAGTAATAATTTTGAACTTGCCATAGCAGTTGCTGTAGCTGTTTTCGGTATAGCATCAGATGTTGCCTTCACGGCGGTAATCGGTCCTTTAGTTGAAGTGCCAGTAATGATCGCTTTGGTTAATTCAGCCCTCTTCTTTAAACGCAAATATTTTACTGAAAATGGCTTACCAAAGCATGGCCTATAGAAAGGAGTCTAATATATGACTCAGAAAATCAAAGTTGCATATATTTGCGTTCATAACTCATGTCGATCACAGATGGCTGAGGCAATATCAAAGATCATTGCAGCGGACGATTTTGAAGCCTATTCAGCAGGGACTGAAACTAAGCCACAGATTAATCAAGATGCAGTCACTGTCATTAGTGAACTCTATGGCGTGGATATGAACAAGACTCAAAAATCAAAATTGCTTACTGACATTCCACCCGTCGATGTTGTAATTACAATGGGATGTAACGTGAACTGTCCTTTTCTGCCTTGTAAATACAGGGAGGATTGGGGACTGGATGATCCTACAGGTAAGGATAAGAATGAATTTATAAAAACTGCTGAAATCATAGAACTCAAGGTTATGGAGCTGAAAGGTAGAATAAACAATTTGTTGTAGCATAATCAATGTCACACTATAAAAAACCAGAAGATGAGACATATTGCCTCAGTCTTCTGGTTTTTCCAATTCTTGCATGTAACAACCTGGTGTATTGCTTAAATACTATTGTACTTGAATCACTAAATACATTATAATATTATTAATTAGTTGCTTCATGGGCAGATTAATATTAAAAGATGGATTTGAGGGATTTTAATGGAAGAACAGATCGTATCCATGAAGAGTGATTTTTTTAAGGCCTTAGCTCACCCTACCCGAGTGCGTATCCTCGAACGGCTGGTGAAGACCAGCGAAGAAGTGTGTGTTTGTGAACTAATCGAGGATTTGGGAGTGGAACAATCGAATTTATCCCAACACTTAACTATACTGCGCAAACAACAAATTATTACATCGACTAAAGTAGGCTTAAAAGTCATGTATCGGATCAAATATCCTGAAGTTTTAACCATTCTGGAAAAGGTCCAGAGGATTCTTGCTCAACAATTTCAAGAAGGGGAAGCTTTGATGAGGCATCTTGCCGACCGCTAGAAGGTTAGGAAGGTATTTTAATGTTTCTTTGGGGTTGAAGCTCAAGTTGAAAAGATCGAAGATATGCAAAAAATTCTATCTTATGGGGTCATGAGTACTCCGGCTCTTGTCATTAACGGGGTGGTTAAGCTGGTTGGGAAAGTGCCGAATAAGGCGCGAATGATTGAAATTTTAGAAAAAGAACTGAACGCTTAATAAAAGTCCCACTATATTGTTATTAAGAAGCTGGGGCATAGATACCTAAATTGAGTCAAGAGTGTTTAGCTGATTACCTTTCGAGGGTAGTCAGCTTTTTTGCTACAAAGTACTCTATAGATTCAAGGAAGCAGGATGTATTCCAAAAAGGAATACTGCGTATAAAGGAATATTATAATAAAAGGCGAATAACCTATTTTGAGTGAAAGGTGTGGATTGCGTGAATTTAACACGTTTACGAACATTGGCCATGGTGGCTCGAAGTGGAAGCCTTAGCAAGGCTGCGCTTGATCTTCACCTCAGTCAGCCAGCCGTAACCAAGCATATCCAAGGTCTAGAGGAGTATTATGGGAAATCCTTGATTGATCGTTCTGCTCGGGAGGTCGTGCTCACAGAAGAAGGACGCCTCCTTTATCGTTATGCCCTAGAAGTGCTCCGTTTGATGGATGAAGCGGAAACGGAGTTAGCTGAAATGAGTAAAACTGTTCAAGGATCATTGCGTATAGGAGCAAGCTCGATTCCTGGGCAGTATATTCTTCCGTTTGTCCTAGGAGAATTCAAACGTAACTATCCAGAGGTAGATCTAGTGGTGGAAATAGGGGACACTTGGGAGATTACCCGTCAAGTATTAGAGAACAAAGTGGATCTCGGGTTGGTTGGGAATCCAGCCAAAGAGCGGCAATTAGAATGTTACCCTTGCGCAGAAGATGAATTGGTACTGATCCTGCCCTTGGATCATCCCCTAGCGCAAGTAGCGGAGATCCAGGCTGCAGATCTCTATAAGGAAAATATAGTTTGGCGGGAAGTTGGCTCAGGAACACGGAAGACGATCGAGGGGTGGTTGGCTCAGGTAGGGGTTAAGCTGGAGGAGAAAAAAGGAGATCTGGAACTTGGTAGTACGGGAGCAGTTGTGGCAGCCGTTGAAGCAGGTTTAGGTTTGTCTATTGTTTCAATTTGGGCAGTCGTTCGCCCTTTGGCTTGGAAAACACTGGCGGTTAGACGGTTGAAAGGTCTAAGTATGAAACGTCAGCTGTATGTCCTGCGCTCCACCCAGAATACGCGACGGTCTGCACAGGCGTTTCTCGACTTTATCTTAAGTGACCAAGGGAAACTTGCTTTGGATCAAGTTTTCGCGAAGATTCCATGGTCCGTGAACAGGAATAAATAACGAAGGAGTAAGCGATGATGCCCTATATAAGTGAACTATCTAATCGTGCTGAAGAATTTATGAGGCAGGGAGATAATTGCTGTGAGGCGGTCGTGCGAGCAGCTGATAAAGTTTGGGGCTTGAAACTAGCTCCTGAATCCATAGCGGTTACCTCCTTGTTTAAAGAAGGCATGGACAGCGGGTGTACTTGTGGTGCTTTAGTGGGTATGGTCATGATCTCTGGTATTCTAAAAAACCGCTATGGGCATCCTTTAAAGGATAAGTTGGCGGAGGATTTAACCTCTCGTTTTCGAGCGGAATTCGGCTCTACCTGTTGTCGTGTGATCTGTAAGCAAAGGCCTTTATGGGAGAAAATCGGTAGAAAAGGCTGCATTGTACTGACAGCCAAAACTGCAGGGATACTAGAGGAGGTATGGACAGATGTCCAGCAGAGTACCGAACAAAATTTCCGTGATTATACCCAGGCTCAATGAGGCTGAAACTCCGTACATAAAAGTCATTGTTCTATTTGCAATCATTGTAATGGTATTCTTATTGAATCATTACAATGATTGGTCGGACTATTTGCGAAATACTCATAATTTAGAGTTCCTAAAAGAAATGGTTCAGGGCAATCTTTGGCAAGCAGCTTTAATCTATATAGGCATAACGGTTATCAGCTGTGTAGTGTTCGCTTTGCCAGGTATAACGTCCGCTGTTTTTGCGGGTATGCTTTTTGGCCCGTGGTTTGGGATTATCGTTTGTTTAGTTGCAACCACAATCGGTGCTTCTATTGCCTTTATTGTAGGACGTTTATTCTTAAAGGATGCGGTTAAGCCTCTAGTCGGAAAAAATAAATATCTAAAAAAAATATTATTTGATGAATCTGGTAAAAGTGATCTTATACTACTGATGATTACTAGACTTGTCCCGATTTTCCCCTATAATTTACAAAATTTTGCCTATGGGATTACTGATATCAGTTTTTGGAAATACACCATTTATTCATTTCTGTTTATGTTGCCGGGCGTGGCATTTATTACAATCGGTGCTGCAGGAATAACCTCGCATTCACATAGATGGGCTTATTTCGCAATAGCTGGCACACTCTTTGTAGCAGTGTTCTTGTTGGGATTAATATTGAAACGGAAGTATTTTAGCACTCGCTAAAGCAAAGCCAGCATTATTATGTTGTTATGTTGTTAGCCGCAGTGAAACTAGAAGGAAAGACTATAGATCGCCAAAACGGCCTGGGATACTAGAGGAGGGATGGTAAATGTCCATAGGAGAGCCGACCAAAATCTCTGTGATTATACCTACGCTCAATGAAGCTGAAACAATCGGCCGGTTGATTAAATCCCTGAAAGGGATTCCTGAGTTAGAGATTATTGTTAGTGATGGGGGGAGTACGGACGGTACGCTTCAGCAGATAAGGCAAAACGGGGGCGTGGCTGTGCAAAGTAATCAGGGCCGAGGCGTTCAATTGAACGCCGGGGTGCAGGCTGCATCAGGGAGTATTCTGCTGTTTGTACATGCTGATTCCAGGCTAGCAGTATCAGCAATAGCCCAGATCAGACAGGCCGTAGGCAGAGGAGCTCAGTGGGGTTGCTGTCAACTGAAGTTTGATGAAGAAGTTCGTTTTTTTCGAATTTTAGCCAAAACATCGGACTGGCGCGCCCGCTATTTATCCATGTGCTACGGTGATCAAGGGATATTCTGCACGAGGACTTTTTTTGACAAAATAGGAGGATTTCAGGACTGGGCTTTTTTAGAGGATTTAGAGTTTTCGCGGCGCGCGCTGCGTAAGGTAAAACCCTGTGTTTTAAAGGACCAGATTATCACCAGTACCCGGCGCTTCAGAAAGCATGGTCTTTGGCGTACTTTCTGGAAAATGCAGGGAGTTAAGGTGCTGTTCGCGCTAGGATTCCCTTTGTCATATATTGAACGTTTTTACCGAGCGGGTGGGAGAGAAAAAGAATGTCAACGGGTGTCATAGTCATGAGCAAGGTTCCCTTGCCAGGAAGAACTAAGAGCCGGTTGCAGGAAAAAGCTGGTGCCCGGGAAGCGGCTTTATTTCATCGGGCCTGTCTATATGACTTGCAGGTGGTGTTGCGTACTTGGGGAATACCCGCAAGGGTCTATATTGTAGGGGGTTCCAGTGAGGAGTTTTGTTCCTCATATCCTCATGCGCTGCCAGAGGGATATTCCTGTCTGAAGCGATTGGACTGGTCGGATTTCCCTTTATTTCTGCAAAAAGGAGGAGATCTGGGAGAACGGATGCTTTGCGCTGTTCTGGAGAGTCTGGCGGAATTTCAGCAAGTGATTGTGGTCGGTTCGGATATCCCTGGCATTGACCAGAACCTTTTAGACCAGGCCAGCACGGAATTACGGAATCATGATCTTGTGTTAGGGCCCGCCATGGATGGTGGGTATTACTTAATCGGCTTGAAGAACGTGTATCCATTTCTTTTTCGCAATATAGAATGGGGGAGTGGACAAGTGCTGGAGCAAACCTTGCGAGCTGCCCGCCGGCATCAGCTGCAAATAGCGTTACTGCCAGACCTGCAAGATATTGATCGTTGGCAAGATCTCGAGGCATGGGCAGCTCAGGCCGAGGGCAATAGAGGGAGGCTGACGCTGTCTTGTCGTTATGCTGATTATTTATTGAAGCATGCAGATAGGTTATAGATTGAAAACAGTAGAGAAAGTGAGATGATATCTTGAATTCACGAGTTAAAGAGTACATAAGTAAGGCAGTAGCGGGCGGCGAACTTAGTAAGCCGGAAATCGAAGCGTTGTTTAGTGTTCCGGTGCTTTCTGAAGAGTACTTTATGATTCTTCATGCTGCTCGATCTGTGAGTGAGGAAGCAGCTCAGGGGTTGGCTGAGGTGCATGCTCAGGTGGGTATCAATGCAGGCCCCTGTCCCCGCAATTGTGCCTTTTGTTCCTTTGCGTCCTGCCATGGAATTTTTCAGACTGCCTCATCACTAGGCTTAGAGGAAATCCTTGAGCGCTGCGATCATTTTCTACGGGCAGGAGCTAATGCTATTTATCTAATGATGACTGCTAATTTTGATTTTGTTGAGTTTCTGCGGATTGGGCGTGAGGTGAGGGCCGCTCTGGGTCCGGAAGCAGTCTTGCTTGCTAATACTGGGGATTTCGGTGCAGAGGGCGCAAAGGACCTGCGCAAAAACGGCTTTCAAGGGATCTATCATGCAGTGCGCTTGAGGGAAGGAAAGGTCACGCTCATTAAGCCGGAAACCCGTATGCGGACGATCCGTGCAGCTCAAGAAGCAGGTTTGGTGATTGCGACCTGTGTGGAACCTGTAGGTCCGGAACACAGGGTAGAAGAGTTAACAGAACTGACTCTTCTTACCCGAGAAATGGCGCCCGTCTTTAGCGGCGCAGCCCGGCGTATCCCTATCCCAAGTACACCGCTTGCCAAAGAGGGCATGGTGTCAGAAGCAGAGATGGCTCTGATCTTAGCGGTTGTCCGCCTGGGAGTGGGTTATTCGGTCCCCTTGAACTGTACACATGAACCAAACGGCATGGGGGCTCTGGCGGGGGCCAATATATTATGGGCGGAGGTAGGTTCAAATCCACGGGATGCCCGAGAACAAACCAGCCGAGGTTATTCTGTGGAGGGCTGCCAAACAATCTTGAAAGAAGCTCATTGGAAAGTCGCCGAGGGACCTTCGCCGGCAGTGCTGAGAAAGAGGTGATAGTCTGGGATATTGTTGTTGTCTGCCCCAAAGGTGGCGGTGGAGCCAAAAATACAATTCAATATTTAGTCGATCAAGGGATTGAGGACTCCAGACTCTTTATTTTAGAGAAAGGCCAGGCCGAGTGGCCCTATGCAGGTCTATTAGAGAAGTAAGCTCATTTAGCTAAAGCCCAACATTGGGACTCCCACTTCAAGAAGTGGGAGTCTTGCAAATGGATAATAATTGGAAGGGTGAGTGTGGTAAAAAACTTACTAAGTGGTTACAAAGGGAAACTATTCGTATTGTTAGCAGTGCTGGCCTTATATCGTTTCGTTCCAGTGATAAGAATAAATATCAATCAAGTCTTTTTCATTCTCAGCAATATGGATGTGGATTTAGTCAGGGGTTATATTCTAGGATTTGGAATTTGGGCCCCGCTAGTTTCTTTTCTGCTGATGATTTTCCAGTCTGTAGTAGCGCCCCTGCCTGCCTTTATCATCACCTTTGCTAACGCAAGTTTGTTTGGTTGGGTCAAAGGAGCTATTCTTTCGTGGTCGAGTGCTATGGTGGGGGCAGCCTTGTGTTTTTATATTGCTAGATTTTTAGGAAGAGCAGTGGTAGAGAAACTGACCTTACGTACAGCCTTAGAAAAGGTCGATCATTTCTTCAAACAATATGGCAAATACGCGATCGTAATAGCTCGATTACTGCCTTTTATTTCATTTGACATTGTGAGTTACGCAGCAGGTTTAACGTCGATGGGATTTTGGCCGTTCTTTATTGCCACTGGGATTGGACAACTGCCAGCAACCATTATTTATTCCTATATTGGAGGGATGTTAACCGGTACAACCAAGACGTTTGTCTTTGGGTTGTTACTCTTGTTTGCAGTTAGTGCCTTTATAGCGTTACTTAAGCAAGTATTTAAAGATAAGAAAAAGGAGGGAGGAAAGAGTGCCTAAGAAGAAATTCTTTAGCCTCGGGGCGCTTTTATTGAGCTTAATCTTATTCTTAAGCGCCTGTGCGATTGGGCCACAGAAACCTACGAATTCTGCAGACTCAGGACAAACTAAACCAGCCGCTGATCTTTCAGTCTACAAAGAGGGGAATTTATTTATAACTCCTCAGGAGCTTAAAGAAAGGCTGGGAAATAAGTCTGCCATCTTAGTGGATACTAGCAAACCTGATGTTTATGAAAAGGGTCATATCCCAGGAGCCATTGGAATCGGCTGGCACGGATCATGTATATGCGAACCTGGGTAAAACGGTCATCATAGATGTCAGGACAGAAAAAGAATATAAAGGAAGCCAGGATGCTGGAGAAGCCAGAGGGGGGCATATTCAGGGGGCAAAGCATCTATTATGGTCATCAGTGCTCAATGAAAATGGAACTCCAAAGTCACCTGAAGTAATCATCAAGATGATGGCGGATTTGGGAGTAACTCCTGAAGACGATTTTGTAGTTTACTGAACTATGGGTATGCGATCGGGCTATTTTAGCACGATCCTCAGAGCCGTTGGCTTTGATAAAGTAAGAAACTACGAGGGATCTATTTATGAATGGGCGGCAGATCCAAACATGCCCATGGAATAAGCTACTACCAGATCACAGATAGAGGGATGTAATGAAACTATAAAGCTTCGTTACATCCCTCATTTTACTTTAATGTCCACTGTGGAAAGGAAAGCATTGGAGTTGCCATGCAAGGAATCTGGACAAAAATTCCGATGGTCGAAGTTTTCTAGAAAAACCAATGAAATTAACTTAAATATAAGTATTAATTATGAAAATATACTTTAATTATTATATAGTTATATTATAAAATATAGATAATAAGGTAATAGACTAAAATGAATATACAGAGAAGGGAGAAAGGATATGATCGGTATTGAGGTGTTTGGAATTCGAGACGAGGAACCAGCAGGTATTTGCAGTTGTGGTGGTTCCTGTGGCTCAAGCTCTGAAAAAACTATGGGAGAAATGTGCGATGAATTGAAACGATTTCTACGGCAAAGTGATTTAGCTAATGAGGTCGAAGTGCAATTCCTTGATGTACTAGAGGATGATTTAAGCGGCTATGACACTGCCCACATGATGTTCAAAACCGGCTATGCCTTGCCTTTGGTCGCAATAAAGGGGAAGGTATGCTTTTATGGTGGGATTAGCAATTCCATGGTTTATGCAGAAATCAGAAAAATGATAGTGTGACTTTAGGGATATTTGTATAAGTACCGAAGAGCTAAAAGGACGGGGATAACGTTGTTATACGGAAAATTGAAAGAATATAGGGCTATACTCACGTTCCCTTCGTTAACGGAGGCTTTAGGCGCGGAGCGGGTTTTCTCCCGATATGAATGTCCTTTTGACACTGACTCAACATGATATGAGCAACAGGGGCATTTGTACAGAAAGGTACAGTGCCCCTGTTGCTTTAGACAATATAGATGATGTAAAAATATTATGCCTTAATTTATTGACGCCGAATATAGGAGGTGATAGTATAATATTGCTATATGATAATTATGTAATATTAATATATACTGTAGGTGTAGGTGATCGAAAATAAGGAGCTATCTACACATATCTGCATTCTTGGCGGCGGTCCTGCTGGATATGTAGCTGCCATACGTGCAGCTCAGTTGGGTGGAAAAGTAACGTTGGTTGAGGAAAGAGAGATTGGAGGAACTTGCCTTAACCGGGGATGTATTCCAACAAAACACTGCTGATCTATGATCCTTTGAAGAAGGTCGAGTAGCTGCCGAAAATACCATGGGGATTAAAAGTAGGCTAAACTACAGGACTGTACCTGCTTGTGTATTTACCAATCCGGAGGTGGCTTCAATTGGTTTAAGTGAAGATCAAGCCAAAGCAGAGGGTATTGCAGTTAATGTCGGACGCTTTGATTTCCGAAACAACGGCAGGGCCTTGTGCCAAAAGGAAAAACTACTTTTAAGTAAAGAGGAGAGGTTTAAATGACTAAGAGTTAGTATCCAATTATTAATTATGATAATTGTATTGAGTGTGGGTTCTGTACCAATAAATGCACACATGGTGTTTACGAAAAAGACAGCGCAAAACCTATTGTCATTTATCCAGAGGGATGTATTGATCGCTGTACAGGGTGTCAGGCTTTATGTCCAGCAGAAGCGATCCAGTATTTTGGAGATACAGGTGGCCCTAAGACCACATGCAGCTGCGGGAGTTGTTGATAGTATAGGATAAATCCCTTAAGAGACGTGTCTAAGGTGGCGCGTCTCTTTGCACTATACGTTCATAAAGCAAACGGCAATGGGAGCGACATTATATGTTTGAATCACCTTTACATAAAATATGATGATCTTAATTACATCAAGAATTAGAGTAGAGAGTTAGAGGAAAAGGCTATTAAAAAATTTTAAAATTTCTATATAATAATATTAATATATTATAAAATTATAATTTAGTTCAAGGGAGTGGACGTGGAGAATGCCATGAATAATGTTAAGATTTGAAATATCACAAACTACTTTAAAACAAAGAAGAACGAACAAGTATTTTAAGGAACGAAGGGTGATTGTTGTATGAATACAAATAAGGATGGAAATAGGATCATCATGTTGCTCGGTTTAGCAGGTTTTATCGTTATGGCAGATAACTGGGTAGTGTCTCCCATACTGCCAGCCATTTCTCAGGATTTAACGATCGATATTTCAAGAGCAGGGCTCTTGATTACGGCCTACATGATTCCTTTTGGAATTTTTCAGATCATCTTTGGCCCCTTGGCAGATCGATATGGTAAAAAGCAGGTTATAACCTTTGCGATGATCATGTTTACGATAGCGACTGGGCTTTGTGCGCTAGGGTCAAGTCTTACTAGCCTGTCAATATTCAGGGCGCTGACTGGAGTGTTTGCCGCATCGGTTATGCCAATATCCTTAGCTTTGATCGGAGATATGTTTCCGATCCAGGAAAGACAGGGTGCCATAGGTACGTTTATGGGGATATCCTTTCTAGGGCAAGGACTCAGCATGGCCATTGGAGGCACAATCGCTTACTTCCTCAACTGGAGAGGAGTTTTTGGCGTCTATGCGATACTGTCCATAATTCCAACGTTACTACTTATAAAAAATTACAAGTCGCTCCCTTCAGAGAAGCATCCTGACAACAAAATTTTTGCGCCGTATGCTAAACTTTTGGGAACGAGCAGGAGTTTGTATACCTATATCATCGTTTTACTGGAGGGAATTTTCATTGTTGGAAGCTTCTCTTACGCAGGGGTTTACATTGCAAAAACGTATGGATTTAACTATTTATATATTGGTTTAATCATGACGGCCTTCGGAATCATGTCTGTTATTGGCGGGAGAATGAGTGGAAAGTTGGCAGCTAAAATGGGTGCGCGCAAGGTATTGAGCTTGGGGCTTGTGTCAGCATCCGTGGCGGATATCCTTATCTATCTGTATGGGGATGTGTTAGGGATGTTGATCTTAGGCATTGCCTTGTTGGGACTTGGTTTCATCTTTACTCATTCCACGCTTCTCACAAGAGCTACGGAATTTGCCCAAAAGGCCAGAGGTGCAGCCATGTCCTTGGTAGCTTTCTGTTTCATGGGTGGAGGCGGTGTCGGTACTGCAATTGGCGGAGCAATCATATCAGAAGTGGGGTTCAATAACCTTTTTCTGATTAATGGTATTGCTCTTATCATCACGTTACTTTTAAGCTCTGTCATGATACGTGATCATGTTATGGAACGGGATCAATCTAAGGAAACAATCGGGAACTTGTAATGATGTTGGGGATTCAAAAACAAATAGCAGACAAGGAAGTTGAGGCTGGTCTCATTACCCAAGCACAAGCTGACGTTATGAAGAGCTCTATCGACCTGCGTCAACAATACAGTGAACAAGCTCTAGCAAATGGTCAGGTTTTTGGTCCGGGTATGGGGAAGCGCGGTGGAGCAATGTTCAGTAACGGCCAACCTATGACGGATGATCAAATCAAAGCATGGGATAGCACAATGCAAGCACGATTGAAAGTACAGGTTGAGGTTATGAAGGCGAATGGTTCGACGGATGAGCAGATTAAGGCCTGGAGCGATGCCATGCAAGCTCAAATAAAAGTTCAAGAAGAGGCTCTGAAGAATGGGACCTTCGTTTCTGGCGGCATGGGTATGGCTGGTGGCATGGGCGGCGGTAGAGGTATGCATGGCGGCAATTGGGGTTCCTTTGGGGCGTCGAATGCGAGTGCCTCCAGTAGCGCAAGCCCCACAACATATTAATTTCTACGAAGACCCTAAGAATACTACTTAGCTGATACCGGTACGGTGTTTTTACCCTTTTCCAACGTAATATATTCGGGAAAACCCCTGGATTAAAAGTAATTCAGGGGTTCTTTATGTAAACGGGAAGCATCTCTTATTCAATGCGGCTGCGGTAAGCGAGTGTCGATAGGGAAATGGAAGTTAGAAAAAATCTTTGTAGTTTATTTAAACACAAGAGCATTTGTTGTTCGTAAAAAAAGCAAAAAGAAAAACATTGTTCGAACTTTTGTTAAACTTATGACACAATTGTTTTTTATAATATTATCATACGGATAAATAACTGGGATGATTCGTTGAGGCAGTGGTACTTACATAGGAGATTAAGACACCCCAATAAAGAAAGGAAAGGATTGAAATCATGAATGAAAAGATTGAATCATTAAATTACTTTTGGATAAGTTGAATTACGTGGAAATGGTTGAGTATAGTCGCAAGTTAGAGAGGAGAAATAGTACGTGGGAAAAAAGAAACAGGCGCAGATGATTATAAGTGTGCTGATGATGGTGTTTTTACTGATTGGAATGATGCCGGGAGTTTCTATAGCTGCTGCTGATGAAGATGAGGGCGAATACACTACCTTAAGAGGGCTTGCGTTTGTGTCTGACGCAGACTCTACACTGATCATTGGGGAACCGACTACTGTCAAGTTAAGATTAAATCGGATTCCTGTTAGCAAGCTCTTTACGGGAGCGGTCAATGCGACTCTTACAGATCCCGAGGGTACAGTTACTTACTATTACGTTTCTGGGGGTGGTGGGTATTACAATATTTCCAATGTTACCTTATATACACCTGGAGATTATATGCTCAAGGTTAGTGCAGTTGATCCCAACAAAGGCTCGGCAACCGGGATTATAAAGGTCCTCGATGCTGTAACCACGGTAACGGGCTCTCTCATTGTTAACGAGGAAAGCTCGCTAAGTGTAAAGCTTACAGATTCAGAGGGAAATATTTTACAACAAAGGTCAGTGACCGTTGATGGAACGGCTGTTAATGCCAGCCCAGCAACCCAAAGTTATAAAACATTAAATGATGGAACGTTTGTCCTTAATATGACTCCGTTAAAAGCTGGCGATGTCAAGATTATCTATAGTGGAAAGATCATTGGGACGATACCCGTTAATTCAGCTTATGCAACGGGCAATCGCATCGGTTCACAATCGTTTGATAACGTAGCGCTTGCGGTTGAGGTTGCCAAGGAAGGTTGGCAGAGTGCAACTAATGTAATTTTGGTACGAGATGATCAATTTTCCGATGCTCTCGCCGCAACTCCGCTCTCTAAAAAGCTCGATGCTCCGATTCTGATGACTAACTCTGCCACATTAGATGATCGGACGTTAGCAGGGATTCGTGAGCTGGGCACTCAGCACATATACATCGTAGGCGGAACAGTAGCCATTTCTGAAGGCATACAAGATAGTTTGGTGAGTAATGGGTTGACGATTACTCGGATTGCCGGACAACAAGGATATGATACAGCTGCTCTGATCTCCTCTAATGTGGGGATTGATCCTACTCATACCGTATATCTCGCCAATGGGCAGGCCATTCCAGATGCGATTGCGATCAGTGCATTTGCTGCGGAGCAAGGAAACCCAATATTGCTCACGGATAGAGATTCATTGCCGTCTTCAACAATTCAAGCCTTGGCAGATCTCAAGGTGAGTAACGTCGTTTTGCTTGGAGGGAATGCGGTTATCGGCACTTCGGTAGAGAATGAATTACGTACAAAGTATTCAGTTAAGCGTTGGGGTGGCTATGACCGCTATGATACCCAAAGTATCATCTTTCAAAATCTCTTTAACACGCAAATTCCCCAGTCCCCGCTTTACTTTACAACTGGGCTGGTTCGTCAAGATGACGTCAGTTCGGGGAACCCCTATGCCGATGCCTTATTAACGGCTGCTTTAGCTGCTAAAACCGGTGGATTTGTGGCCATGCTTCCGTCTTCTGACATTTCGTCTTTTTCATTGTCTTCCCCGCCCTACAAATTTCTCCTTATGAATAAGGATTACATACCCCGGTCTATTGTAATCGGTAATGACAAGGCAGTGAGTAGTTTGCTGGAAGAAAATTTACATCGCTTGTTAACTCACTAAAAATTATTAAAAAGCAAAAATATTTTGGGTTCAGTTAATCTTTGTTTGGATCAGATGAAGGGAGTGCCGGTGAATTGAGAAAACCGCCTAAATCTTTAGTAATTTTCGTCATCCTAATAATAGTCTTGGGATCCGGGACTGGTGTCTATTACTACAAAAGCAGCCAGGCCAAGGCTAATGTAACACCTGCCTACACCACTTTCACCGTAATTAAAAAAGATATAAAATTAGCCCTTTTTGCAGACGGTAAAGCTGACTTAACGGTACGAAACCTTAAATTTAGCGGCAACGGAATCTTAAAGGAGTTGTTCGTCCAAGAGGGGCAAAATGTGCACAAAGGGGATGTTTTGGCTAGGCTTGACCCCTCAAATTTGGAGAATCAGGTTAAACAAGCTGAGGCCAATTATAATGGGGCAGTTGCCAAGTATCAACGGCTTTTGGAAGGGCCAAGCGCAGTTGATATCCAAGCCAAACAGGTTAGCGTGGCTAGCGCAGAAGAGAATTTAAAGGTCGAGCAAGCGATCTATGACTATAAACTAAAGTCCTTAAACGATGAGTCCTCAAACAACGGAAAAACCACAGACGGAGATATTTTAGCCGAAGAGATTAAACTTAAGGCGGCAAAAGCCCAGCTGGAAACAGCTAAAGCTCAGTTGGCTCAGCTAACCCCTCCGGATCAATATGATCTCGCTGCGGCTAAAGAAACAGTCAATCAGATGGAAGCCAGTTTGGCCATCGCTAAGAAGAATCTGGAGGATACTTCCTTGGTTGCCCCGGCAGATGGACTAGTTATGGCTGTTAACGGCAGCGTAGGTGAACTTATCACTTCATCTGTCAGTGGAAGTGATTCGTCAGCCAGCACCGGCTTCATTGTCCTAGCTGACAACCAGAATATAAAAGTAATAGCTAACGTTATTGAGGATGATATAGGCAAGATCACGTCGGGGCAGGATGTCGAAGTCAGCTTCAATGCCCTTCAGGACACAACGTTCACCGGCAAGGTAGCTGCCATCTCTCCCAACCCGGTTATTGACGCGAGCGGAATCGTTACTTATGAAGTGAGCGCTAGTTTGGCAAATCCTGAAAACACAATCAGAAGCGGTATGACAGGAAGCGTTTCTTTCATTTCTCAGCAGGTCAAGGGTGTACTTACCATTCCTGTAGAAGCGGTTGGGCGAGTCAATGGCGCACCCAGTGTGGAAGTGCAGCACCCTGATGGAACGAGTGGCTATGTGTCGGTGAAGACAGGCCTTACGGATGGAAAAATTGTGGAGGTTAAAAGTGGGCTTAATGGAGGAGATAAAGTCTTGCTCAAAAAACAGGTTAAAAATTAGTAGAGAAAGAGGGGAACAGGTTGATCGAACATCTCATCGAATTGAACGACATTAACAAGGAATTTATGATGGGAAAAAGCAAGGTGCATATCTTGAAAGATGTAAGTTTGCACATTTCGCGCGGAGAATTCGTAGCGATCATGGGGGCTTCCGGGTCAGGAAAATCAACGCTGCTTAACATTATCGGTTGTCTTGATCAACCATCGTCCGGCTCCTATCTCCTGGACAACGAGAGAATCAATGATTTAAATGACGACGAATTGTCACGTATTCGGAACCGTAAAATAGGGTTTGTGTTTCAGAACTTTAATCTCATTTCCTATTATACTGCACAAAAAAATGTGGAAATGGCCCTTGCCTATCAAAACCGGCGAGACCGCAGTGCTATTGCCAAAGAACTTTTAGAGAGGGTAGGACTAGGTCACAGAATAAAGCATAAGCCGGCGGAAATGTCCGGTGGTGAGAAACAGCGTATTGCCATTGCCCGGGCTTTAAGCACCAATCCGGATCTTATTTTAGCTGATGAACCTACAGGTGCTTTGGATAGTAAATCGGGTGTTCAGGTGATGGAGATCTTTAAAGAACTGCACTCCGAGGGTAAAACCATTGTGATGGTTACGCATGATCCCAATATTGGAGCCCAAGCCCAACGAATTATTAGGTTTATGGATGGGAGGATTGATCATGGGGTTATTGGAAACCATCAAGCTGGCGAGCGATGGGATCTGGCTCAATAAAATGCGCTCATTGCTGACCATGCTTGGGATAATTATTGGTACGGCAACCATCATCCTAGTCATGGCTGTGGGAACGGGCAGCAAGCAAAGCGTCAATAATCAGTTCTCCCAAATGAGCGTAACGACGATTTATGTTATGCCTAATAAGCAAAGCAATCCAGTTCCTTCAAAGCTCAGTATCCGGGATGTGGATGCAATCAAAGAAAATGCTCCTTCAGTGGCAGCTGTGGCCCCACAAATCAGCGGTAATCAAGCGATCAGTTCAGGGACCACGACCCTGCAAGCCAGCATTTCGGGAGTGAGTGAAGAGTATCAGAATCTGACTAAACTTAAATTCAGTTCAGGTGGTTATTTTAGTCAAGACAGTCTGGATAAAAAAGAAAAGGTAGTGGTGTTGGGAGCGGATATTGCCGTGGATCTCTTTGGTGATGGTGAGGGGGACTATACAGGGCAGATCATCAATATTAAGAAGCAAAAGTTCACGGTAGTCGGGGTCATTGAAAGAAAAGGATCAACCGTCGGGAACACGGACATTGATAACAGCGCATTTATTCCGTATACGACGGCCCAATCCTACATCTTAGGCACGCTTACGACGCCGAGGCTAATCATCGAGGCAAAGGATCTGCAAAGCGTCGCGAGCGCGATGTCCGAAGTAACTGCGATCCTGAGGGAGGCTCATAAGCTCCGTTCCTCCATGAGCGATGACTTTATGGTCAAGGATGCCGGAAGTAACTTGGCGGCAGCGAAGGGAACGGCCCAAACAATGTCTATCTTGCTGATTGCTGTCGCCGCGATTGTCCTACTCGTTGGCGGAATCGGGATAATGAATGTCATGCTCGTATCAGTGCGAGAAAGGATTAAAGAAATCGGTACAAGGCGGGCCTTGGGCGCTCGGAAGAAGGATGTCCTACGACAATTTTTGTATGAAGCCATTGGTATTAGTTTTATAGGGGGGATTTTTGGAGTTGGTTTGGGTGAAGCGGTTATTCCCGTTTTAAAGTATTTTAATGTTGAGACCGTGCGAAGCCTTCAAGGTATCCTCATTGCGTTCGCATTTTCGGGGATTGTCGGGATTTTTTTCGGGTTCTATCCGGCTCGCAAAGCAGCCGATGCTAATCCAATCGAAGCGCTAAGATATGAATAAGTGTCTTGACTATCTAACATCAGACCATAAATGATAGGACTCTGCATGTACAATAGGGTGACATTTGAATGAGAAAGGGTGGGAAATATGTTCGAGATTAAAAAGTTGTCCAAGCTAATGGCTGTGGGTTTGTTAGCTATTAGTCTCACAGGTTGTTCTTCATCATCTGTGGCCAATGCCCCGGCAGCGCAGAGCGGCCAACCAGGTGGCAATGGCAACGGTTCGGCGCAAACGGGTTCTCCGATCGACAAGGATCAGCCCAACCGCGTTGCGGAACTATACGGCAAGGTGAAGTCCATTCAAGGAAACGTGGCCATTATTGCCGAAATGGAACGGGTACAGACCGGCGCGCAATTGAATGATGCGGACAAGGCTGCGCGGCAACAGCAGATGCAGTCCTTAAGCGATGAAGATCGTAAGGCACTTTCTTCCTCCCAACAGATTATGACAGGCAAGAATGTCACGATAACGATTCCGGTGGGAATCCCAGTTAGGGTTAGAGTTTCGGACTCAAAAGGTCCAACTGTAGAAGATGGCAGTATTAGTAGTATTAAGGCCGGAAGTGTCGTAAACATCTGGACAGACACATCGGATCCCTCTCTGGCTGAATATGTAAACGTGGTCAATAGATAGGATCGCTCACGGTTTAACAATAGAGAATATATGCCTTGCTCTGGTCATTGGTATTGGTAATTTTGGGGTTATGGTCATATATATTTTATTTCATATAAAATTGTAACAGTTTTGACACAATTATTGGTCAAGATAATATTGTACCGGTCGGAAAATACAATAATTAAGGTCAATTTACAAAGGAGGTATTAGTTTGAAAAAGAAATTCGCGGTAGGGTTGCTAAGTGTTGCTTTATTGGTTGGAGGCTCCACGGCAGCTATTGCTGCCACAGATTCGTCAAAGCTTGATGAAATCAAGAGCCTGACCCAACAGATGTTTAGCATTCACAAGCAAATAGTAGACAAAGAAGTTGGAGCCGGTCTTATTACCCAACAACAGGCTGACGCTATGAAGAGTTCTATCGACCTGCGCCAACAATACAGTGACCAGGCTCTAGCGAACGGTCAGGTTTTCGGGCCGGGTATGGGGAAACGTGGTGGCGCAACGTTCAATAACGGTCAACCTATGACGGATGATCAGATCAAAGCTTGGGATAGCGCAGCGCAAGCTCGCTTGCAAATACAAGCGCAGGCTATGAAGGCGAACGGCTCGACAGATGAGCAGATTAAAGCTTGGAGCGATGCCATGCAAGCCCAATTAAAAGTTCAAGAAGAGGCTCTGAAGAAGGGTACCTTCGTTTCCGGCGGAATGGGTATGTCCGGCGGTAAGGGTATGCGTGGCGCCAATAGGGGTTACTTTGGGGCGCCAAATGCGAGCATCTCAAGTACCACAACGAATTAGATTCTTCGATATACCGAGTAAATTAAACTTTAGCTCCACCGACCGGTACATTGGTTTTTTATCCGTTCCCCTCTTAAAATTTCTAGACACCCTGAAACAGTTTGTTTCAGGGTTTTTCTATGCTCACTTTGTTGTCCGTAAAAGCAAGATGACAAACTTTGTTCAATCTTTTGTTAAACTTCTGACACAATCCTTTTTTATAATAGAATCATACGGTTCAAGATAAACTGGTATGCCTCGTTGAGGCAAGCTGTGCCTACAATAGGAACTTAAACATCCAGCAAAGCAAAGAAAGGATTAAGATGGAATAAGTAATCTCTTCTATGTGCTTTAGAACGATTAGGGCCCGTTTTTAATTTAGTATTTACTTAATTAAACTCTTTTGTTATAATCTAATTTAGAATCTACTTAATTAAATGCGAGGTGATATTTTGGCTGAGATATTAGAAATTTTCAAAGCATTATCTGACGAAAACCGTTACAACTTAGTAAGTCTACTTTTAAAGCATGACTACTGCGTTGGTGCATTAGCTAGAAAATTAAACATTTCAGAATCAGCTGTTTCTCAGCATCTGAAAATACTTAGAAATGCCAGTATAGTCAAAGGAGACAAACGTGGTTATTATACCCACTACTGGGTTGACCGGAATCTTTTGAGCGAAGCTGGTATCCAAATTATTGAATTCTCAAAAACAACACCAAGTGATGATGGATGTCATAAAAATGGTTCCAAAGGTCATTCTTGTTGTAGAAAGGAGGAGGACAATAATGTGTAAATGTAATTGTGAACATCCTGATCGTAAGCCTGCTGAAGGCAACTGCACAGTGGCACAAATCAAGATTTGTCACGGTGACAATGAAAAATTCATCCTTGTGACAAAGAAGAAGCAAAAGAGAAATAACTATACAGAAAATTAGTCTAAGCAGGATTCTTTGTGAAAAAAGTATCCTGCTTAGATAGATTTTATTAAGGAAGTGTCTCACTTTGAAAGTAATCTTTATGAAGAAATGAGTGGCTATGATAACTTAGTCTTTTGCGCTTCACTCTATGGAATGGAAAAAGGGAAAAGAGAATCAAGAGCCAGAGAGTTATTGGAGCAATTTAATCTTGCTGATACCGGAGATAGGCCTTTTAAAGCATATTCAAAGGGAATGAAAAGAAAATTAACGATTGCTGCTGGTATCATCCACGAACCTGAAATTCTTTTTCTGGATGAACCAACCACCGGCATAGACGTTGAAAGTGCAAGACAAATTAGAAAATTAATAAAAGATTTGAATGAAAAAGGCACGACTATTTTTCTAACAACACATTACATTGAAGATGCTGAAAGATTATGTCATAGAATTGGTTTTATTGTAGGTGGAAAAGTGATTAAAGTTAGTAAGGTCACAGATTTAATGATTGAATCTCAAAAAGAAAATATTGTCGAATTCAGTATAGATGGAGATTTGCCTGACTTAAAAGACGCTTTCATACATAACTTTCCCAATATAACTATTAAGGAAATTTCTAACCATTGCGTCAGGGTCGGATCTAACGAAAAAGTTGATCTCATGCCCTTCATGAAATTTTTTGATGTAAATGGAATCACTATTAGTGAAGCGAAAATCATACGCCCTTCACTTGAAGAAGTTTTTGTCAAAGTGACAGGAATAGAAATCGAGAAGCTGAAAAAAGAAAAGGAGGGCCGAAAAAAATGAAGAATTACATAGCTTTTTGGAGCATCTTAATGAAGGATATGAAAAACTACTATTTAAAACCGCCCAATATTAGCTGGGGTATCATTTTTCCCATATCATGGACATTAATGTTTTTTATTAAATCACAGAGTGATGTAGATATCAGAGGAATCCTACCTGGGGTCATGGCTTTATCTGTCTTATTTGGCACGACTTCGATGCTTGCAGTTACAATAACTTTTGAAAGAAAAAGCCGGTCCTTTGAGAGATTATTACTTGCACCTATCAGTCTTAATCTTTTAATGCTGGCCAAAACTACCGGAGCAATTGTTTTTGGTATCATCAATGCTTTTATCCCTGTATTTTTTGCTTCTTTGATGGTAGACCTCTCTGGCATAAACTGGGCGTCAGCTTTTATTAGTGTTGTGTTGATTGCTGTTACTTCAACGTTTCTTGGATTGTTTATTGCAGTTTCAGTTAGCGAAGTTTTCGAAGCACAAACATTTTCAAATTTTTTCCGTTTCCCAATGATGTTTCTATGCGGATTATTTATTCCGATTGAAAATCTACCAGTGTTTATAAGACCTTTATCATATATCCTGCCGTTAACCTATGGAACGGATGTTCTTAAAGGGTCAATCAACGAAACCGGAATGATTGCTCCATGGTTAAGCTTTGTTGTGCTCATTGGGTTTGCACTTGGGTTGTTTATGGTGAGTACACGGAACATCCAAAAGAAATGGATATATTAGTAATAACCGTCGTGTTGGTGCTTCCATAACTACTGGTAGTGCCGGAATAGAATCCCCTAATAATATCAGCCGGGAAATAGCTGTTACTCCCGGCTGATAATTTATTATGTTAGCCGTCTCCTTCTACCATTTGAAAGCCTGCACGTATCCAGCCTATTTTCCCATCGTCCAAATTATAGACGTTTTCAAACCCTGCCCCTACTAATACCTTAACCACTTGGTAACTTTTACTGCCGGTCTCGCAAATTAAAAGAATCGAGTCAGATTTACTGATATTGAGCTGATTTAAGTACTTTTCTGGTTGACTGCGAAGCATCTGAAAATCTCCCAGTAGAGAACCTGCAATATGACCTTCTCGAAATTCTCTGGGGGTACTGACATCTATCAGCTTTAACTCTTTCCCCTGCACAATCAGATCATGTAATTCACGTGCTGAAAATTGCTTTATGGTAGCGGCGTTATTTTCAGTAGTGGAAACAGATTGACTTTTAACTGGCGGTTGCTCATGTTATGTTTTATAAAACAGTCGTTGGTTTTATTCTCTTTTGTTTTGTATCAAGCTGCGTTTATATCTTCAATGACTTCATTGATAGAGAAGCAGATCGTAATCATCCAGAAAAAAAACATAGGCCGATTGCGTCAGGTGCGCTTAATGCCTATTTTGCTTTAACTTTTGGTACAATACTTTTAAGTACCAGTACGGTAGCTTCATTTGTTTTAAATCCTATTTTTTGTTTAACGAGTCGTTAAATCTATACCGCTTAATAGGTTTAGGCTTTATTTTAGTAGGCATTTTGTTTGTAGCAAAAAGTTAAAGCCGATAAAATTTAACTTCACGGCAGAGTGTGCTAGATGATGTTTTGTAATTTAGGATAAATCCTCTCAGGCAAGGACTAGGCAGCGGGAATCTACAGGCTTTCAAATCGCTATTTGCTTAAAGTGCAGAAGACAACAGCCATCGAACCTTATCAATAAGCGACCGATGGCTGTTGTCTTCTGCACACTGAGAAATGACCTATGAATGAAAGCCCGGTTGCCTGGGCTAAAGATTTAGTAAGGAATCAGTCCACAGTCCTCTAGCCCGTCTACATCGAACTTTCTTCCTCCGTCACATAAAACCTGATGATGTGGTAACTAGCCTGCAGGACCGTTTCTAAAATCCGATCATAGGATATTCTTTGGGAGTCATAAAGAATAGTAGCTTCCCGGTGTAGTGGCTGGTATTGTAAAATTCCAGCTAACTGTCCCAGGATTTGTTGCAGACCTGTTTCATCCTCTTCAACAATAACCAGAGTTATTTCACCGGTAACCATTCCTATCACATCCTGTTTATTTAGTAATACTCCAAAATCCCTTCCACCAGGGGTTAACCTGCGATTAGAATAAGGCAATAGTTTATTAAAAGAAATATTGTCCAATGTAGCTAATGGCTAAGAACAGAATTAGACAAGTAAGAATAATTTTAATAAGTCGATCTGGCAGGAACTTTTGGGTACGTGCACCAACATAAGTACCTAGCAGACCTCCAATACCAAAGAGTACGCCTAACATCCAGTCCGGAGCCACAACAGCACCTCCCGCTATGTTGCTCATAGCTAGAATGTGGTAGAAGGTAACCCCAGCAATGGAGGTGATAAAGGTACCTGCCAAAGCAGCACCAGCCACTGTATAAACGGGTAGACCCAGTACAGCTACACAGAAGGGGGAAATGATGGCTCCGCCGCCAATGCCATAGATGCCGCCAATTAAACCTACTATCAGAGAGAGGCTTAAAATAGATAGCCCGCTAAAGGAATAGGTTTCACCCCAGAATTCGTACTCAATCTTCTTCCAAGAGATACTCTTCGTTTTGACTACTGCCTCCGCTGGTAGACCAGAGGCCATGCGGCCCGAATTTTCTGCCTTCATTTTAGCCACTTGTTCGGTAAACTTGTTCTGCATGATTTTGCTTTGCTCTTTAACTTTCTTATTCCAGCCCATCACTTCAGACAAAAGTCGATAGCCTAGGTATAACAACACTACCCCCACAAAGAGCTTAAAGATTTTGGGGTCCGGCAAGTACAGGATACGCACCCAAGCACCAACGAATACGCCTGGTAGGGTGCCAATTACTACCGCCCAAGTCAGCGGCCATGCCATGCGGCCCTCTTTGATGTAGCGGTAGAGACCGCCGGGGATGGCAACGATATTGTATATCATGTTGGTAGGACTCACTGAGGGACTAGTATAGTGCAGAACACTCATTTGGAAGGGGAGTAGCAGAAAAGCACCAGAAACTCCAGCAGAAGCCGTTAAAGTTGATACCAAAAATGCTATCAACGGGGGTATAAAGGGTAATACATCGACACCTGAAACTGGAAAATGCATAGCAATTCCTCCTTGTAATTTAATCACGTAATAATTAATTCTTTAGCTATGTATTAACCTCTAAATTGTAAAAACTGCTTTAAGAATTACTTAGCAGGGGATTAGACCACAGTCATCCAGAATTGAAGAACCTTCCGGTCCAGTCAGAAGATCGATAAACAATTGAGCAAGTTCTAAATATTGGCTATTCTTAGACAACCCAATGGCAAATTCAATAGGTTTGCCGTGAATAATAATGGCTTTCCCTGGAATTTTACTTTCAACGGATACTACAGCTTGGTCATAAAAATTCGCATAAGCGGGGTTAGAAAGATTAATCTTCGATGGTAAGGTTATATAGGGAAGTCCTAATAATTTAGCATCCGAGGAGTAAAGAAACGCATAGTCAATCTTACCCTTAAATAAAGCACTCGCAAGGTCTATCGATTTTGGGTAAATAGAGTAAGGAATACAGGCGGCTTCCATAGTTGAGTATAAACCCGGCCTGTCATAAAATTTCTCAGCCAATTGCCAAACCATCAGTGCTCGATAGCCGCAGGGAGCAAGATGATGATCTGAACGGGCAAAACTAACTTGCGGTCTAAGTAACACATCGAACCAATTTTCTTCAGTAATCTCCTTGCTTCCCCTTGAAGAGCAATCATAACCAATAACAATTTGATCAGCAGCAAAAACAAAGTAGTTTTTCACCAGATCGGGAACCAGTAACTCTGCAAATAGTGCTTGGTCAGCGAGAGCAATAATGTCGTATTCTTCTCCGGATAATATCCGTCTGGCACCCTCCCTTGAACCAACCCCTTTCATCTTGATTTTTAGACCTAAATTTTGCTTAGAAAAGTGTTCCAGACATTTTTCCATAACTTGCTGTAATGCGCCAGCGTGGATTATGCTAAGAGCCTTTTGAGAACAAATCATGTTAAGTTCACCTCATCTTCCCTATCGGGCAAAGATTCTTCTAACTGTAAATAGGCTTGTAAAAAATTTTCCAGCGTCGCTTTTTGTTGAGCAATGTACTCTGCCCATACCTTTAAAGACGCTCCTCCTTGGGGTGTTAATTTATAAAGTCGCCTACCTGGGCCTGACTCACCGACTTCCCAATGGGAATTAATCATCCCATCCTTATCCATACGCCTTAGATTTCGATAAACGGTTGCTGCGTCTGCTTCTCCACTCTTAAAATCAGCTTCATTTAGGCGTTGGATTAATTCATACCCGTGAGAAGGCCTTTGTCCTAACAGGAGAAGTAATTCGGCTTGAATTGAACGTTCAATGGAAATAGTTAATTCAGATTCACTTATCTTCTCTTCATTCATATGTGTTCACCTCAATTAATGTCACTGCGCATATAGTATCAATGAACATGTATTCTGCATCTTTTAATAATATCCTTCTTTGCCAGAAAAAATATCTTCTAAAGTTAGTTCCATGAATCTCTTTCTGAAATGGACATAAAAAGATACGGTGTTACCTGCGGTTCATCGTTGTATGCTTGCTTTTAGTGTTGTTTGACAAAACAGGTCATGGATATGGTCTTATTAAACAGCTTGCTTACTTCGGTTTTCCGAAGAACAGATAAATATAAGCACTTTGCGGTCAAGGACCCCAAAAAAGAGTTTTATAACTGACATTGGAAAGAAAGAGCTTGAAAGTTAGATGCAGTGATTCAAAAAGAAAAGCGCCTGATTAACAGGCGCAAGTCGTTTAAATAAAATTTTATAGATGTAGTAGATGGGAGATGTTCAGTGATAATATTGTCGTGAAGATTCTATTAACTATGAAAATTGGAAAATGAAAAAGGAGAGAGTAATTGTGAAAATTTTTGATTTAATGAGTATTGATTCTGAGGCATATGAGAAACGAGAAAAAAATGTTTTTTTTCAAAACGAGCTGTTTAAAACAAGAATTATTGATTTAAAACCTGGGGGGAGACTTCCAGATTGTCAGATGGATTCCTTTGTTATGTTTTATGTAGTTAAGGGTGAAGTTTTATTAAGAAAAAACAATGAATCGGCCATACTTAAGGAAAACCAGGTTTTTATCACAGAACCAGCATTGTTATCTATGGAAACATGCGCAGGAGCAAGGCTTATGGGTGTGCAAATCAATACAGAGAAGAGTAAAGTAAAGTAAGTTAAGGTGATGCTTTTAAGACGTTGAAGAAGCCAGCGGCAGTCTTAGTTCTATTTCAGTACCTTTACCGGGCTCGCTCAGAACAGAAACCTTGCCGTCATGAAGCTCGAGCAGGTGCTTGGCTATAGCAAGGCCTAGTCCTGTACCAAGGCCTTGACGGGCTTTATCAACCTTGTAAAAACGGTCCCAAATATAGGGAAGTTCATCTGCCGCAATACCATACCCTTGATCGCGAATGATGATGGACAGCGTATTTTTCTCCAGTATTCTTGATTTAACAGAGACCAAGGTGTTATCAGGTGAATATTTAACTGCATTGTCCAAAAAGATAACAAATAATTGGCGCAGGCGATCATAATCCCCGGGAAAGGGAGGAAGGTCTTGTTCAGGTTGATAATTGATTTTTATGCCTTTTTGATCGGCAATGGTTTGTAGGCTTTTTACAACATCTGTAAGAAGATTGGTGATATGAATCGGGTCTTTATTAATGGTGATTTTACCGGATTGAAGACGGGAAAGCTCCATAAGATCTCCTACCAAACGTTCCAAGCTACGTGTTTCGGAAAGAATCCTGTGGTGGTAACGTTCGATATCCTCACTTTTTTCAACCATCCCATCAACTAGTGCTTCGACAGAACCACGGATGACGGTCAGTGGGGTGCGAAATTCATGGGATACATTGGCTACAAAATCCCGCCTGAGTTGTTCAAGGCGCTCGCTTTTGCTGATATCCTGAACTAGAGCAACGCTCCCGGTAACCATTCCGTGGTTGTCAACAATGGGTGAAAGGGTAAATTTAAGCTTTTTACTCAACCAATCTTTAACTACTTGGGAAGGTTTCTTGTTTTCCATAACCCTTGTAAGCAGGGTCTCAATCTCTAATTTATTGAGGTCCTTTTCCACAGCTTCAACCAGATAGGGTTGGGGCCTATTCATGATTTCTGCGAGAGCGTTATTGACACTAATCGGCTTCAGGTTCGTATCAAAGGCAACGATTCCTTCGGAGATGCTGGAGATTATGTCATTGAGTTTTCCTTTCTCCTGAAAAAGCTGGTTGATTGTAGTTCCCAGTTTTAAAGCCAGATGATCAAGAGAATTTCCAAGCTGCCCTAATTCATCCACGCGGTTGACTCCTGTTCTAGCTGAATAGTTCCCCCGCGTCATTTCCAGAGCTGTTAAATTCATGGCTTTCAAAGGACGGGTAAAGAGTAGGGAGTAGAAAATACCCAAGCCAACAGCTAAAACAAGTGCTGCTAGAAGACTGATCACCAAAATACTAACTGCTTTATTTAAGCTTGCGGTAACTCCTGTTACAGGAGTGTGGAGTAGCACTGAGCCGATAACTTGATGGGTGGAATCAATAATAGGTACTCCCACGGTAAGAGTGGCTTCATTATAGACGCTGCTGAAACTTTCACTGACCGACTCTTTCCCTTTAAGGACCTCTTGAATAACTTTTTCAGCTTCTGTTGGAAGGGGCTCTGAGTTATATGAGTGAGCACGCCCCATACCTGGTCCCAAACCAAAATTTTGTCCCATACCAATTCCCATACCAGGAATCGAGGAGGGGTTGCCTTTACCGTCAGTAATCCAAACCTTTGCTTCAGCCATCGTATCAAGGAAGCGCATAGAGCCTACTAAGCCTCGAATCTGACCAAAATTCTGTGAGTTCTCGGCCATGACCTCCGCTATGCTTCGCGCGCGCGTCAACATAGTTTGTTCCCGGCTGTCAAAGGCATATTGCCTGAACATCTGAATGAATAATATGCCAATTGCAAGCATGGAGATTAGCACGATTATGACAAAGCTGGCAGTTAATTGGATAGCAATTCTTTTCTTAAACATGCTTCACCTCAAATTTGTAGCCTACACCCCAGATTGTTTTTATGTCCCAGTTAAACGGTTCAGAATCAGTTATTTTTGACCGCAGTCTTTGAATATGAGTGTCTACCGTACGGGTATCGCCATAATACTCATCCCCCCACACACTTCTTAAGAGGTTATCCCTTGAGAAAACCCTTCCGGGATTTGATGCCAAAAGCCAGAAAATTTCGGTTTCCTTCTTTGTAAGACTGAGAGATTGCCCGTTTAAGGTGACCTCATAATCTGAAAGGTTGATTTCCAAACCTGAATGACGAACAATGTCTTTTCTTTGTTCCTCAGAAATATCAAGGCGCCTTAAAACTGCGCGGATGCGAGCCATAACTTCCGCAGGGCTAAAGGGTTTCACGATGTAGTCATCTGCACCAATGTCCAGACCCATGATGCGGTTACCATCATCCCCCTTGGCGGTAACCATAATGATTGGTACATTTGAACTTCTGCGGATTTCTCGACAAACTTCAAAACCATCTTTTTTAGGCATCATAACATCCAAGAGCAAAAGCACTGGTGAGAATTCAAAGAATCTCTTCAAGGCTTCTTCACCATTATGGGCCATGATCGGAGAAAAGCCCTCTTTGGTAACATATCTATGTAATATTTCGAGGATGGCATCATTGTCATCGGCAATGAGTATATACTTGCTCAAAACGAGCCCTCCTTTTCATTTTTCTATACTTAATTGTAGCACTAGTTTGTGACATAATTGTGTCATAATAAAATGACATACATATTTCGAACTTTTGTTAAACTTATGACACAATTCTTATGATTTCAGTGCAGAAACCCTCTAATTTCTAGTCCAAAAGCAGGAATTCACCTCCGTTATATTGAATTATACAGTATAGGAGAGATATTAAGAGATATCTGGATTTAATTTGCTTATACTGTGATTTG
>Ga0209639_1000443_pt1 | contig 58732 bp, 34 predicted proteins | sample EPASupsiteHSE605_FD_187268 | JGI IMG/M metagenome (GOLD analysis project Ga0209639, IMG submission 187268) | Bioremediated contaminated groundwater from EPA Superfund site, New Mexico - Sample HSE6-05 (SPAdes) (version 2) | ecosystem: Environmental > Aquatic > Deep subsurface > Groundwater >... | reverse complement strand
ATCTCAATAAATAAGTTTTTGCTTTCATTTGTTTATTTTAAAAGGTTTGCCTCAGTAAGATCCTTGTAAAATGACTCCAAATGATATATTTCAAACCATCTCCACTTTTTGAGAATAAGTTTTTGAATATGTTTTTGGACACATTTGGTAATTTTTTTTTCTACCAATATTAATCACTCTTGTAAAATACTTTGTAAATTATGAACTGGTTTAGTCTTCCTTACGACAATGAAGGAATTGAGACTAAAACATCGGAATCGATAATAAAGCAAGAAACAACAATAAAAATACTGAAAATGAACAATTGTGGAGTCCTTTACGAGGATCATGTGAGATTTTTGTTCAATTTAATGAGCAAGAACAATGAAAAAATTAACAAAAACGAGTCAGTTTCTGTTACTCTTCCTGGATATTCGATGATTTCAGTTTCAGCTTTGAATTTAAAATGTGATGATAGGTTTTCGACTTATTTTCAGCGTATATGCCTGTTTTTATCTAGGAGAATTCATAAATCCGGATGCTTTTCTGGATTTCCAAATGATAATCCTCATATTGTTTCTGTTTTAACGGCAATGTACGCAATTTGCAATATTGGTACAGAGGAAGCATACAATCTAATTGAAGGGGATCTTATTTATGATTATCTCATGTCAATGAAGAGAAAAGATGGTGTTTTTTACTCAACAATTGGAACCGAGTGTGATCTGAGATCGACATTCGCCGCTTTGTCAATTGCATGGATGATAAACAAAATTACTCCAGAAATTACGAGAGGTGTTTTTGAGTATGTTGCAAGCTGTCATAATTATGATGGTGGATTTTCGCCGATTCCCGGATCTGAATCACATGGAGGCTATTTGTTCTGTGCCATTGGCATTCTTTGTATTCTGGATCGCCTTGGTGATTTTGATCTGAACAAAATAATTCGCTGGATCACATCAAAACAGGATCAGTTCTCAGGTGGCTTTTGCGGAAGAACAAACAAACTTGTGGACTCGTGCTATTCGTGGTGGATCGGAAGCGCAGCTAAGTCGATTTCTACACATTTGAAAATCCCTGATTTCTGGGATCCAGATGGCATTGATAACTACACACTAAACTGTGCCCAAGTACACAGTGGTGGATTCCGAGACTCTCCTCCATCAAACCCAGACCCATTCCACACAGCATACGCTCTAGCTGGAATGTCCGTGTGCGGTAAGAATCCCACATTTCACTCCTATATACCTGCCCCTAATGAAAAGGTTGATAAGATGAAATACTTCTTTACTTTATTCTGATGTATTTGCGGTTTGATGAGTTTTTCAAATGCATTCAATTATTTGTAAACATTAGAAATCTCCAACACTTTTTCTGAATGTTTTCTTTTCAGGACAAAAGCAAATGTTTAACTGGTTACGAGGAAAAGTATCATTGAATAAGAGGAGATTGCAAGTTGACAACTTTGATCTTGATATGTCTTATGTAGGAGATCGTGTTATAGCTATGGGATACCCATCTTTTGGCTTGGAAAGTCTGTATAGAAATGATTTCACAGATGTCAAACAGTTTCTTGATTCTAGGCATGGAAATAAGTACTGGGTTTATAACTTGTGTTCTGAAAGATCCTATGAGAAATCTTGCTTTGATGATCGTGTAAGCTGTTATCCATTTGAAGATCACAACCCTCCCAAGTTTGACTTGATTAGGACATTCTGCAATGAAGCTGCTGCTTGGCTTGAATCAAATAACGAGAATATTGTTGTTATTCATTGCAAAGCAGGCAAGGGAAGAACTGGCGTTATGATTTGTGCTCTTCTTATACATATGCAAACTTTCAACCGCGCTGATGATGCACTTGCTTTTTATGGGAGAATGAGAACATTTGACGAAAAGGGTGTAACAATCCCGTCACAAAGACGATATGTGTATTATTATGAGCAGTTTCTTGCGGATGGCTACTCAACTTCGTCACCTCTTGATACAACTCCTTGCAAGATTACTCGCATTGTTTTCAAGAATGTTCCCTCCAAGTACTTTACCAGATCAATGGGAATAAAAATCACAAATATGCCTGAGCAACCCGAACTGAGAATAGAAACCCACGGTGTTGGAGGAGCGCCTGCTAAAAATCACGATGCAGTTACACTTGACTATGACTTAACTAATATAATGCCATTGTATTCTGGTGACTTCCGAGTCGCGGCAACCAAAGGTGGGAAATCTATATGGTATATGTGGTTTAATTCTCACTTTATTCGGCCCATGGAAGAGTTTCGCAAAACCGATATTGATAAAATTGCGAAAGATAAGTCTTTCCCTGATGATTTCGTTATGATAGTCTATTCCGAGAAATAAAACAGTGTTGTGCAAACATTTTTTTAATGCTTCTCATTTTTTTATTCGCCAGTATCCCTCCTGATTGTGTGAAAGGAATTACATTTTGGACAAAAATAAATTCGGTTGATACAAAAATAGGCGTGATAAATGTGGCAAGCATGTCGGGATCATATCGAGATATGTTTTTTGAAGGTTCATTTTGCCCAAAGCATCCTGGAGAATATAGAATGGTATACGAGGGTACACTAGATAGCAGGTATGAGAGTACATATTCGAGGTATTATTTTGTAGATGCTTTAAGATTATCAAGAATTTCTCCATATTATTATTTGAATCAATATTCATGTTATCAATACCGTGTAATTCATTCAACATACACAGGGAGCACATGGGGAAATGTATATATGGAACCTAAAGATGGTATTAGATTCATTATTACCAATGAAACATCATATTCTTGCACTAAAACTTTCAATCGGGAAACAATGACCCAAAAATCACCAATTAGACTATCTTTTAATATGCTTTCTGTTCTTCTCACATATTAAACAACCATTTTTTTGTTTTAATCATGAAAGATGTTTCTTCAGACCAAGAGATTAAGCAAGCTTCTGATTTTTTGCTTATTCCTGGTGTTGGTCATCACTTAACGACTTCTTGGTTGATTAGGAATTGTGAATATGTGAATTCGAGGATTTGGAATCCTCATTACGAAATTTCGACATTCAGATTATATGATCAGTCTTACTTAACCAAATCAAGATTTCATATGCCATTTATTCCCGAAATATCTCGAGAATTTTTGTTATCAAGACATTATTTCTCAATTCCATTTCGTGGATCCGGTCCATTTCTGATTCATTATCCATTATTAGAAAATGAGCGACAGCAAATTATATCCAAAATGAAAGGTATTTATGGTGAACAACTGAGAAATATGGGCGAAATTACTCCTGAGTTTCGACAATTTGCAATCAGACAGGTTGCAAGAGGGACTCTAGGAAGGACAGCAATGGATATATGTAGGATATGGAATGAGTACGCAAAGAATAAGGCAACGAGCCCGAAAAAGGCCCTTGTAGCATATAGGTATTCTGAATCAGAACCGCAATTAAATGTTACCCAATACTCGGTTTCTTTAACTCCAACTTCATGCTATGATATTAGCCATGATAAGATGTTAGTATCGAATTCGAATGGCCTATTGATGATAAATACCAAAACAGGGGAAGTGAAAAAAGACCCACTAACAGATACATCATTCATTGTGAGAAGTTCAATTAACTCTTTTTATGCTGCTACAAAATCAGGAGTTGTAAATGAAGTTTCAGATGATTGTTATGTTTCTGATGGTGTTGATATTGGGATGGAGATCTTTAGAATCAAAGCATCTGAGGGGTATACAAAATCATTTGCTTGCTTAAATCCAAGCAAAAATAGAATCGTTTATGGAACAAAACATGGATCATATTCACAAATGTTTGAAAATCCAGTTATTGACTTCGATCTCAATAATAGCTCTCTATTTGCATGTTATAATACTGGGTTAGATACTTTTCATTTGTCGATGCTTAATAATATGAATGAAGTTACTTCATGGAAGATGAATGGGAGTGTTAAGAAAATTTCTAATTCTAGAAATCAAAGAACTCTTATTCTTACTAATAATGGTGTTGTTATGTTTGATCACCGTTCAGGATCCAAATCATATGATCTCAAAGAAACAGGCATCATAGATTGCTCAATGCCATTATCAGAATCAATAATTTTATACCAAAAAGATGATTGTTTAGATTTCCATGATATTAGAATGTTTAGTCAACTATCTACTATTTCAAACCCAACAAATACCCCCTATATAACCAAATGGTATCAATCTTCTGATGTTTTAGCATATGCAAACAATATTGGCGAGTTTAACTGTATTATTCCAATACTTGAATCCCCGATTGTTTGCACATATAGAATTCCACCCATCAACCCTGTTTCCATCCATACAACGGGTTCTTCTGCTTTCATTGATTTGAAAAATAATATCGAGGTATTTCATTGTGGAAAAGACAATTTATTTGTGCCAAGAATAATTCTCTAAATTCTATTATTCATCACTTGAATTAGAAAAATCTTCATAATATGTGGTTCTTCTATTCCGAGTTCTTACACTTGATTTTGTTGGGGCAGGTTGCTCTTCTTTATTCTTGACTTTATTCTTTATCTTTTCTTCTTCATTAATAACCTCGGTCCCAAAACCAATACACTTCTCAACATTCGGCAAGTTTTTGATAAGATGGTTTGTTATTGGATTCGAAAATAAATACGCACTAGTCCCAGAAATTGATGCCATTGCATTTCCCGAAATCTGAGATACTTGTTGTGCAACTGCAGCCCATGGAGCTGATGGGGTACTACCTTGGTATTGATATTCGGGATGATCAATACAAGAGACTTTGAACACTGGATGCTCTCCTCCTTCATCAATAATCTCACATCTCCATCTACACCTCTCTCCTTTTATCACTGGAGACCAAAAGTCTTTCACTAATTTGAAACCAGCTGGGAATATGTATCTTGATGTGTGGAATCCTTTTCTGTTATAAACAACTTCACCTACCTCTTCAAGAGTTACTCTATGCGCTATTTCTATTGGAAACACAATTTTGTCGAGTTTTAAAAACTCTTTGTATGTTAATGCTTTGTTCAAACTCTCACCTTTGGATTTTGATTTCTTAACTTCTCCTTCAACAGGCTGGGACTTCTTTTTCTCTGATTTCTTTTTAATTTTCTTAGAATCATCCTTTGAGCTTAGATCAAGAAGAGCATGAATTCGTTTTACCACTTTGTGATCTGATAAGAGATTATCTGGAGGCTCGATTCCATTAAAAAGAGGTGCAAAAAATGGTTCTTTGAGGATTTCTGGATTTGAACCAAATCCTAATTCAGAAAGGCGATGAAAGAATGTCGATTCATGTTTGGGGGTCCATCCAAGAGGAAGAACTCTTTTCTTTGAAGCAATTTGACACATTTCCTCAAAATCAGCTTCCGATGTGGTGACAAATAATTTTCTAAGCCCCTCAAGAGCCTTGACTCTTTGAACAATTTTTGCGGCTGTTTGAGGAAATATCTTATAAATATCTTTTTCATCTTTTTCCTCGGAATCTTCACCCTCTATGGGCGAAGATTCTGCAACAATTTCGCATTGATGGAAGTAATCTTCTACAAACTCTTTAACATCTTCAACACTCCTTGGTTCGAGTCCTGTAACATCTCGAAAAGAAGCAAAATCTCTTTCTCCAGAACTATCCAATTCAATACCGGATTTCAGCAATTGTTTTCTAACCTTAAACTCTTCTGCTCTTGTCCAATCTTTCGAAACTGTTGGATCTCTTTCCTTTTTCTCTTTCGTCTTTATAACTTTTTTCGGTTTATTAGCATCAGATTTGTCTTGGCGACGAAGAGCATCTCCAATATGATTATACCTGTCCAATAGTACACTCTGCTCAATGAGTTCACCATCATTATACAATATTTCAAGTAATTCTGGCTTTGGGTCAAGACAAAAATATTCAAAACACCCATACCCATATTTGTGAAAACCATATGCAAGTAATCTATCCATATTAGATGTCCATTCAGCAGATGGTTCTTCTCCAGTTGGACTCCACTCAGGTAATTGGTTAATATCGAAGTTTACATCTATGAGGCTGTTTGAGGCAAGATATATCATTTCAATTCTCTTGAGGAGCATAGAAACATTATTATTTATCTCATTTTTGTAATCATTATCATTAAAAACTTCTTCGCTCTTGGTTTCGGATAAGAAGCGTTCTGATGCAATCAAGCTTCTAGCTAATACATAACTATTGGTTGAACGAGATTTCTTAAAAAGATAATTCATAATGCATATGGCATATATTTCAGCTTGACTTCTAGAGACATGAACTCCACTATTCATAATAATATCATCCCATCTTCCAAATCCATATCGGAATAATGATCTAGTAAACTGATCACGTTCTCTCGAAGTAAATAAATGATCATCTTCGTTTAGATCAAGATTAATATTGTCATCATATTCACATTCATTTATAAGAATATCCCAAAAACTCGATTCTTTCAATTCATCTTCAAGATAATATAATCCTGTTGAAGATGAGTCCGAGTTTATCAAAAATTCCGGTAGTAATTCTGGAACCTCTTGAAAAGACAAAAGTGCGATTGATCTACATAGAGTTTCAATAGATTCAAATCCAATTTGGTTTTCTGATGTGTTGCATATCTTGTATAGATGGCTCTCGAAGAATTCACAACATTCAAGTTTGTACATTTTCTTTATTGATTTAGAAAAACCCTGTGCAAGCCTGAGAGTACTTAAAACCGATGATGAGTCACCATCATAAACAATTGCACAGTGAATTGTTGTACATAAAAACCTAAAAAATGGTGATTCGACAGAAAACTTAAAGAAATTCTGATCTAATAAAAATATATTATGCCCAATGGTTAATCCTTCTGTAGATTGCATTGAAATTCTATGAGATTTCATCCTTTTCGTAATTAAAAAGTCCTCAATCATATCAAGCATGATTGAAGATTCTGATATTATTATTACTTTTTCATCAAATCTATATGATTCATTCAATAAATACCCCAACATTGCTAGTTTTGTTGATAATGAAGAAAAATCTTTTCTATAAAGATATTCTTGCCTTGGAACCAAATATGGATGTGAATAAATCCACAAAAAGTACTTTGATAACATATGAAATTTCTTTTCAAGAATATCTTTCCTTAGAGTATGAACAGCCCTCTGTATAGCAACTCTTTGGTCTTTACAAAGAGGACAATTTATAACCTTGCATTGTATTTTTGCCATTTGGGGATCATTTGATTTTGATCTTTTATTAATGATTCCCTGAATTGACCCTTTTGTTGATGATATTGCGTTATTTGCCTCATTGGGCATCAATGCCGACACTTGCTCCATAGAAAAGAGATCTATCATTCTTTGATAATCAGATAGTCTCGAAATAATTGATGGATAATATAGAATAATCTGATGACATGAAGGAAATGAATATGGAGACACTTCTCTTGGTACAATATCGGTAAACATAAATGTCCACTGAATTTTGCTAATGACTTCAAACTCTTTTTTAAATATATCAGGGGTCGTAATTAACACATTAACCATGTCTGATAAAACAAAATCATCTTTAAGTGGCTTTTTCTCACTTTTCTTTCCGTAATACTTATTTATTTTTCCCATATATACTGATTTCATTGATTTAAAACAGCCATCAATGTTATTCGAAGAAATAACACCAAGTATTACCCCTTTCTTGTTGCTTCCTCGGAAAACATTCATAAAATCGGCAATAGCACCAAAAAAGTCGATTCCGATTTCACAATTTAGCTCGGTATTCTTATTATCAACGAAGTTATCATATAATAATTTAATCACGGATGGCATTCGAGAAACCGAATCACCGTATGTAGAGCGCATTAAACCAATCACTGTATCCAAATCAATCATCTTCCCGCTTTGATTCCCCGGTGTTGGTTCCATTCTATATTAGTTCAGGGTAACTTTATCCCTTAAACAAACAACTCTTTTATTCGATTTTCAGGATCCTCTTCGCTAATGAGATGATTGATTCATTAATGTTCTCATTAGTTTCGGAACAAATCTCGTTAAACAGAAATCCCTTCGATTCTGCAAACTTTTGTGCCTCTTGATAGGAAACTTCTCTGTTTTCAAGATCAATTTTTGTGCCAACAAGGATGGTTGGTTTGTTAATATCTGATCGAATTAAGTGACCTAATATTTTTGAAATTCCCTCGTATGATCCTCTTGAAGATACTTTGTAAACCAGAACCAATCCATCAACTGCTTTTAAATACGAGAATCTGTATGAATTATATCTTTCTTCTCCAGCAGTATCCCAAATTTCAATATTAATTAGACTATCATTAAAATTAATCTTTTTTTTGCCAAACCTTCCCCATAAATGGCAACTTTGATCATGTGAAAAAATCCCTTCAACGAATCTTGACCGTATTCTCGTTTTTCCCACTCCATATTCCCCAAGTAATGCTATTTTGACTCTGGGTTCCATTTTGTTACAAAATATATCGATACAGGTATCAATCGGTATTTACACAAAAATTGACCATACAGTCGTAATGATGGTTTTGCGTTCTCACCGATTAATAAAGTTCTCATTCTCAAATGGTAAGTAATTCTATTAATGAACGGGTATTTTTTGGAAACTAATTATCGGAAATAAATCTTATCAAAATTGAATGAAGCGTTAGTATTTCTTCAGAAAAGCTCTCAAACTCAAGATGAAGAGTCAATAATAACAATGTTACTATTGTATGTGTTCTTGTCTTCATCAACAATTGTTGATGAGAAATGTCCTTCATCAGCCCAAGATCAGCTTCTATATTGGGCAAGGGTTGTTCACAAGATTGACAAGCGTTCAATTAATACATCTCAGTTCTTCAAACTGGATTGTCTTCAAAGATATTTTCCTTATGAGATGTATGAATCTATTTCTGATTTCATGAATTCAATATTAACGGAAATTCGAACACATGGAGATTTATCTAGAGTCTTTAAAGGTGTATTTGATGAAGAAACCAAAGAATATGGTCTCATTCTTAATGGTGATTTGAAAGTTTCGGATTTTTCAAGATTAATTGGAATTGATTATGAGAATATCAAATTGAATTTTGGCTCATTACTAAAAGAGAAAAGATCATCACTTGAAACATTGTTTAGTTCATTTGAGTTAGAACCGAAAGCCTTTTTTGATAAATTCAACTCATCTCCAGATACAATAATAATGAATGATATCTATCGTATGTTTCCACGTATCAATAATACATTGATTACTCGACTTAAATCCATTGGTACATTACTATCTGGCAACTCCATCTCATATTCAAGTTTTGTTGAATCAATGCCAATCCTTCATTCCGAATCAATTGATACCTTGATTGATTCATTGCTTAAGGTTTTTGTCAAAGAAGATTTAAGTTTTGAGAATCTCATTGATATTGCTATTGATAGTTTGAATTTTTCTGTCTCAGTTAGCTCAAGCGCAATGAATATTATAGCTGATTCATTAATCAGGAGCTTTGAAACCATTTATTCATATCTTTCTATTTATCAACGAACATCATTACATGATCGAATTCGAACAATTATCAAGTCTTTATCAGATTTATTTGATCCTAAACAACGCCCAACATTTGTTCAATCCCTTATTGATCTTGAAAATGGTGAATTCAAAGCCAAAGAATTCATTCAAAGTGTAATTGGTGAAACAGTTATTGAAGGAATTTCCATTTTTTCATCAATTTTCAAATCCAAGAGTATTTCAGATTTCAACAAGAACTTCAATATTGAAGTCTTGAATCATACTATTAATGAAGTTCAAACACTTATTGATATCATTTTTAATGAAAGTATCTCATTTGAAGAAGTTTTTAATCATTTGAATCATATCATTAATGTTTCAAGTATTCGATCATTCTTTGATAATGGCAAACAAATCATTATTGATTTACTTGATGAAAACAAATCCATTGATGTAGTATTAGGTTATGAAAATCTCAGTATTATTGTTCAAAGCCTATGTGTATCATTTTTGAACAAATCTTTTGAATTAATACCATTAGAGAGTCTTAAGAATATCTCACTTGCCTTCAATACATCAACAACCTTTTTTGAATTCATCCATATTGGATTTGGTTTTGATATGAAAGAGTTTGTTACTCTTATTCAACCAACACTTGAAAAAACTATCTCATATTGCAATATTATCATTGATGAATTTGGTACAAGTAAAAGTGAGTTTTGGGATTATGCAACTCAAGTATTACGAATGATGGGAGAGTTCAATACTATTTTGAAAGAAGGCAATATCACCACCCAAAGTATTTTATCTATTGTATTCTCAGAACCAGAACAAGTTTATAGTTTGATTAAGAATCTTTTTACATTGATTTATGTTTCAGCAGGAACAGATCTTGAATCATTATTAGTTAATCTTGATCCAACATTCTTTGATGTTTTATCAACAGTTCAATCCATTTCTAAACTTGAAACCATATCAATTATCAAGGTTCTTCAGAGCATCAAAACAAAGAAAGACACACCAAATGGAATCATCAAGAAGATTCTTCATCAAGATATTATTGATCTTCTTCAAGTTGATTCAATTATTCAAGTTTTCAAGAGTATTCATGATGATTTGATTGAAAACAAGATTGGATGGGGAACATTCATCTCATTGGCTCCTAAAACAATAACTGAGTTCATTCCATCTCTTTTCTCAAGAACATTGAATCTCAAATTCTTTGATTTTCCAAGTTTCATTCAATCAATAGCTTGTTTAAACAATACCAAGTATATCATTACATTAGGTTCATTTTCAGAATCCATTATGAATAACAAGTTATCATTGGATCTTGTTGAACAAGTCATTGGAATCACAGCTGAAGAAATCAAACCAGTTCCAGTTCCAATCCCAATCACCAGTTCAAGTTCAAGTACAAGTTCAAATCCAAGTACACAAAATCAAGAACAAAATTCTCCTTCCAATACAAAAGCTAAACCAATCAATAATCTGATCTTGATTATTGGAGGAGGTGTTTGTGTTCTTGGTATTGCTTTGATGGTGGTTCTTAGAAGAAGAAACAATGATCAGCTACTACCAAAGGAGAGCACAATTCAATTACAGATTCTTTAAATAAAAAAAGGATTCTGCAAATATTCATTCAGTTTAGAATATAGAATATTATGAATAAAAAGATCGAGAACACAAATATTGGGATCAAATCTGCTCTTTGGTCATTCCAAAGTGGTCTATGCTCTTTATTTAGTAATGACAACAGGGTTCACTTTCTGAATTCATCAGGAAAAAATGTCTTGGAATGGATGATTGCCAAAGAACAAAACCCAACATCTATGTCATGGTATCAAGCTAAACATGGCAATAGGATATTGTTTGAAGTTTTTCTAACCGTGAATTATTTTTTATGTTGAACTTTTTGATTTGTTTTTGTGTTTCCGAAACACAAATCAAACACGGATGTAGATGGTTAAAAGTATTCTATCATGATTCATCCACAGGGATATATTTTTCTAGTTTATCTGACGCGTTGTCTTGCAATACAAGTTATAAATTCAGTATCTTAGGTAGTATTGATGGTCAATATCAGATAAATGGAAAATTTGAGTTTTTGTTAGAGTATCCTGATGTTGAAGGATATAATAGATGGAAACAAACACTAAATCCCAAAGATAATCCAGAATCAAATGGAAAACAGGCAACAGGCTATGAAGGCATTAGCATATCGTTTCCAGGGAGGTACTGGGGTGGTTTAGTGAAGTCTTCCGATCCAGGAACTGTGTTTGATGGCTCAGCTGGCAATGTTAATTGGTGGTTTGCAATTGGGTGCAAGAGTTCGAGTTGGAAGCCAAAGTTATTCCCCGGCCCTGCTATATCTTATACTGAACTTATTCCTGTTTCAAAAGTTATCCTTTGGGTTCGAAATGATCACTTAGAACCAATAGTACAAGAGACTAAGTTATTTACAAGAGTTCTTGGTAGTAAGTTGATTACTGTGCTTTCTCTTATTATTAATTTCTAAGTTAGATGAATTGATTCAATGAAATCTTTCTTTACTACTTTTTAGGAATAATCAATTACTCGAAAATAATGAAAATCAATTCTGCAAACATTGGAACAAATCTATTTGCATATGTATATATTTGTGGCTTTTTTATCCTAATAATTACCAGTCCAGGGTATCCTGGGCTTCCAGCATTTCCTCTTAAGGGATCCTGATTATTTGCAGGCGTTGTGTAATTCCCCGTTTCTGTTTTTCCATTAATTACTAATGGAGAGATGAATCCTGATCCACCACCGCCACCAGAAGTACTCCAACATGAGGCTCCTCCAGATCCTCCACCATAATATCCACCACCACCAGGGCCTCCTTCATGATAATTTAATTTTCCATTTCCTCTGCTCCCATAGTTCCTTCCTCCACTTACTCCAGGATAATGATTCATATATGGTGATGCAGATCCCCCATCACCACCTTTTGTTTGAGATCCTCCCTCTGCTGGATTCGCATATGATTCACATACAAATGGTTTTATTGATGTCGACATCATACTACTCTGCCCTATTAAACCTCCTCCAGCACCACCATAAAAGGGCCCAACATCTCCGCCAGAGCCCCCTCCTCCCCCAGCGACTATGATCTCATTTAATTCATGATCTTTCCAAATAGCTGATCTTGAGCCGGCTTGATAAAACGGCCTCCATAAATTAAGCATCTTAATACTGGGGCTTCCGACTTCTATGCCAAATACATCTGATGCATTGACTTCTATTGTTCCCTCTGAATATCCTCCAGCTCCAGAATATTTCAAGTCATCTCCTGCAGACCCCCAAAGTTTGATATACAGCTCTGAACCCCAAAAAGGGACTTTAAATGTGTACATCCCAGGCTTATCATATACATAAGCAATATAACCATCATTTAAAGTTAATACATGATGATTCTCATCTGCTTTTAGGAGATTGTTGAGTAAGAATGCCAACATACAAAATGTACAGTCACCCACTTTCTTGTGTAAAGACGATTTTATGTATTGTCTTTGTCATTATATTTGCCATACACAGATTTGTGTGAATTTAATTGATTAACAATTTGATTTATGAATGAATCTTTGCTTTAATCAAAAGATATTCCCCATTAATCCCTTATTAATCGAAATAATCATTCAAATTGGAAATAACCTTTTTATATCATAAGCAACATTGTTCTTTTTAGAATGGAATGAATACTAACAAAAAGAGAGAGAATGGCAAAGAATTCTGAATTGTATTCCTTTTCCTTTTCGGTAATAATCATATATTTCTATTTTCAATGAGAATGTGTATAACTATGAATTTGTTCTGAATATCATCTTCTAACCAATATTAGTTTAGGGTTTTGTTTTTCCTGATTTGAGTTCTTTTTCTAAAAGTATCAACTACCAATCAGAAACAAACGTTTCAAATAGTGTTTTATTATGGTGGGCCTTACTTTTTTAAAGTAGATATTTATTCGAAAATAATTTATCACAAATCTTAACTAGACAATAGGGATTCTGATAATACATCTTTTGTTCAGATGCTTGATTTTTCCAAGTCCAGAGTTGAGGCAATTATCACTGAACATGGTAAAATTGATGAGTTGATGATAATAACCGAGTTATTTGACAAGATTTCAAAACTGAAACACGAAGATAAGAGCTTGTCTTGTTTTAGGTGCCTTGACATTGTATATAACTATCACATGAAGAAGAAAAAACAAAATACTGACAAACTAAATAGAGTTGTGGAAGACTCAAAAGGAATCATTAATGCCTTGAATGCATTTCTAAAAGCATATAATGAGAACAATGGGAATGTCAACGCAAATAAATGTTTGATATCCCTAACCAAGATTTGTTTTTCTATTTGTGAAATCACATTGTTCCCAAATTATCAAATTCAGATTTACCCGGTTTTTCTTGATATGGAAAGGTTTTTAATCTCTAATGAGCGCGCAATATGTTACTTAAGTCCAACAGGATCAGGAAAGACGAGAAGTCTACCCTTGGTTTTAGCCATCAGGTCTCAGAGAGAACAATTGAAAATACCTTTCATAGTAATGACCGAGCCCAAAAAAAGTTTAATAAGTCAGAAAATCAAAGATTTCAACAAAATTTATGGAGACAACATGATTATTACTTGTTCTAAAGATGATTTAATAAGTCTCTACAAACTTGATAAGTACGAGCAACCAATTCTTGGGTTACTAACACCATTCCAAGCGCTTATTCTATATCAAGAGCTCACAGATCAGAACATTGACTTTATATCAAAGACAAGGTTTATAATTGATGAAATGCACGAGAGAAGTATTCATTTAGATATTTTTATCTCAAGGATTATTCAAAGAACAAAGAATAATAATAGCATTGGATCTCAATTGGTATTAATGTCAGCTACACCAGATAGCACCCTTCTTAAATCAATGGGAATTGGCTTCTTTGAATCCGAATTCAAGTCTACATTATTTCCCATTGAAGATGAACCTCTGAACATCACCAAATTTGATGAAGCATATCAGTCTATTAGCTTAAGATGTGCAAAGATTGTTGATTCAAAAAAATGGGATCCTGGTCATATATTGATTTTTTTACCTGGGATAGCATCTTGCAGAGAAGTCCTCAATGGCATTGTTGAAGAATTATCTAAAAAATCGAATATTCATATTCTTCCAGGAGAACTTCAGCCACAAGAGACATTTGATGGCTTCTTAAGTAGGATAAAGCAAAAAATTGATCAGAAAAAATGCACCATATATGTTGTACCTATTATAGTCACTGGTTGCGTCGATGAAGAGCAAAAAAAACTTGCCATTAATGATATCTTCATCAGCAAATCTTATAAAATTATCAAGATAATATGCGCCACAAATATTGTTGAGTCTTCAATTACAATACCGAATCTTGCTTGCGTTATTGATTCAGGTATGTATAAACAAGCCATGTACGATAGTATTAAGGGAATTACCTCCATAAAAGAATCATTGATTTGCGAAATGATGAGGAAACAAAGAAGGGGGAGACTTGGAAGAACAAGAAAAGGAATTTTTGTTCCAGTTGTTTTAAATGGAACACAACTTCCAACAAGTGTTGAACCATATACAAATTCAATTGATATTGCCTCTGCCATTTTATCTCTTAAGCAGATTAAAATAAATCTAGAGGATGAGGCAAATCTACCAAATAAGCTTGATGAAAGATTATTGAGAGAAATGACTATTCATCTTCAGAAGAGTTTATTATTGAGCAAAAATAATCATATAACAAGTCTTGGAAGAATTGTTGCTCATTTCAATGGGTTTTCTCCATTTCTTACGTTATCAACCATTCAGTTTAAACATAAATATGGAGATGATCCTCTTTATGGCTTATTTGCCGGACATATTTTGTTGATATTTCTAAGAGAGTCACATTTTGTTAGAGATAACATGAGTAAAAAGTTTCAGGAGTATTACGACAATGACTCTGACATAATCACCTTATTCAGGATTACACTTGATTTACTGGTAATTAAGAAAAAACATCTTCCAGAAAAGACTTCACAATATGGTGTTTCTCTAATAGAATTTTCAAATATGAAAGCTTCTTTTTGGGAATTTCTTTTCTTTATTTTTTCCGATATGGAGAATTCCAAAATCAATTTTGATGTAACTCTTAGGGAATATACTAATTGGATCAAAACTATAAATCTTTTGCAACTAATAAATGAATTTATTCAAATACTGATTGAGGTTAATCCAGAATGGATAAAAATCCGAAGAGCCGAATTCAATACCATTTTAAACTCAAATGATGATCCCATCATTGTCTATCATATTCATGAACAAGCCTCAAGAAATCCAATCGATGTAATGATCAGAAAAAGACCCGGATCGTTCAGTTTTAATTTTTATCAATCAATATTAGTGTTCTCTTTGGAAAAAAACACTGAAAGAAATATGTATTATGGCTGGATTACGCATCCAAGTCCTGTACTCAGACCGGTTCAATGCGTCGAATCTATTCCAATTGAATCAATTGGTATTAATGATTTCTTCATAGCTTTGTTACAAGGCTTTATTGAGTGGAATTCTAATAACGAGTTATTCTATGGGATTAATCAGGACAACAGGTTTTCTATTCATTCTCTTCAGACAGTGGCATTTTGTTATGAAACAATGAAAGAGAATTATCTTACATTTTGCCCCAAGAACAAAGAAGCTTCATACAAAATGAGGCAAGCAATTGATTTTGCTTATCAAATCATGCCATATACATCGAGATCTTTGATTATTAAGTCCAAACAACCAGAATGCATTGTCGAAATACTGTCGAATGGTAGCAATCAATATGACTCCAAAGTGTATACCCATTTTTCAGGATTCCCGGATTGTTATAAAATAACTCAAGAATTATTACGATATCTTACTGCTCATAAAGCACTTTTGGCACATAATTTGAATCATATCAGATTAGCAACCGCATGCAGTAACTTATTGGTAGAGAACAATGACTATTTGAAAGGTAATTCTCGAATATCATTCAATATAGTTCCTGGTGATTATGACAATGTTTTTGTTCAAAATATATCACATTTAATATGTATAGTAGATAAAGACTTTAAGATTGATTACCGAGGCCCAAAATGCGAATGGAACATTGAAGGGTATACTTCTTATCAGGATACTGATGAAAAAATAATTCAAAGGGCAAATAATGTATCCCCTAATATCAGTGCGAGCCACAAATTTGATTTAATCATCTATTACAATGATGAATCTTTAAGAATCGAAAATAACAAGATAAGAGAGCAGTTTTCTGAAGCAGAGAATCATTGTATAAAGGATGAAAAAATACATGGAGTATTTCGTTTGCCAATATTTACCAATTCCAGACCAATATTTTCAAAAGAAAAGAGGGATTTTAAATGTAATTCAATACAGAAACAACTAAATATTGATGGGGCCTATGTGAAAATTGTGGGGCGCTTTTTTTTTATTAAAGTTCCATTAAATCCAAGAACAACCGAGCCCAATTTTGAAATCTCTTTACAAACAATCATAACAAACAATGGAACTGCTGTTAATTGCTTTGAAAGATTTCCAATAACATCAATTTGTGCATTTAATAATAATCATCAAGAAGAAGAATTTGTGAGAATGGCAAGGGATCTATCTATACAATTTGGGGATTCCCTTCTCAGCCCTAAAATTCATTACAAAGCCCTAGAGAATTCCCAGTACAAAGGTAGAATATTTGTGGATGTTATTGGGAGCAATTTAGGGCTTGCATATGCGAATAGCTTCAGAGACATAATGGAATGTCCAATTAAATGTATTAATATCTCCCCCAAGATTGTTAATCCATCTTATCTTAGATTTCCAAAACTTTTTGCTATCTTTAAAGATTGGATAAAATCAAAAGTTCCTTCATTGACCTTTAATAATCAAAATATTTGTGGTGATAAAAAGGCTGGCTTTCTTCTACAAGAGGCATTAAAAGATTTTAATTCGGAAATATTTGGTTATGATGTTGTATCGCTTTCACAACATCCTTGGAGTGTTATTTTCACAACTTACAAAGCAATACTAAGAGAACATGGGGATTCATCTGTTTTTTTAGACAGAACTAATCAAAATGTTGTAATAAGGAAAAATCTCACAAAACTCTTTGAAGAAAGAATCAATCGGAATATTCCAAAATCTGATGTTTTTGGGTGTGTTGAAAACTGCAACGATTCAAAAAGATCCAGACAATTTCTTTCTATATTTAACAAAGACCCTCCACATCAAGCTCTGCCAATCTGCACTAAGTGCTATTCAAATAGCCTTGATTATGCATTAGAGAACTTTAAGAAAGATTCCGGACTTGATTTTGATAAAATCTCTGTTAATGAAATCAAGCCCCCTTCACCATATTTATATGTATCGACGTTCGAATCCAATGAATATTGGCCACAAATCCCACTGTGCCAGCTTCTCTGGATACTCTTGAAAGAAAGAAAAACAAGCAAAAAAATTAGAGAGTGGATTACAATAGCAGCAAATCAAGCAATTTGCACCAATAAGTCAATATTTACGTATTGCCCAAAACACCCTAACTACAAAATCCCAATTCCAAACAATGAACAGGTAACAATTAGATGCCCAGTCCGCTTTTGTCACTATTTCTATTGCTTTCATTGCGAGATGTGGGAGAACAAGCCGTGCACAATTGTTAATATCGAAAAAATAAAACGCTGCCCCAAATGCTTGGTGCCAACTTCGAAATCTGATGGGTGCAATCACATCTCGTGTCCATGTGGACACCATTGGTGTTATAAATGTGGTTTAGGCTTCAATACGCAAGGAGAGTGCTATAATCACATGAAGGATACACATGGCAATTTCTTCTAAACTGCAATTTCATAAAATAAGAATCATTTACTTGCCCTTTTTCTTTTGCTCTTGAGCATTCTTCCTTTCCAAAGCAGCTCTTGCTTCTTCTTCCATAAAAGCATTGACAATTCTCTCCTTAACGACAGAGGCACAAAACATACCTCCGTATGGTCTGCTAACGGTTCTCTGGTTCTTCTTCATTCTCCTAAGCTGAGCTGTTTTAATATGTGGAATACCAGCAAGTGGCTTACCGGTTTCAGCGCATTTAGGACCCTTCATCCTTTTCTCAATATACTGAGCTACAAGGCGGTTTCCAGGGGTTCTAACAGGACGAACTCTGTTACGAAGAGTGTGATATGGATTGCTTCTACGAAGTGTGAATCTGTTGTCCACCATTAAGGTCGGCCAAAACCGGTTTCGGTCCACTTTTTAAATGATCTATTTAATCGACAGAAACATTTACAAAACGGTTTGGCCGCTCCTTTCCGATGTCGCTTGTTCAAACAGAGCGTGCTTTTCAAAAGCAGGGACAAGTATTTTTAGCCACAAAGAAGAATTCATCCGATAAAAAGACTCGTTATGTTAAGAGTATTGGTCTTAAGATTGATACCCCCAAGACTGCAGAGGAGCGCGACTATATTGATCATAAATGCCCATTCACTGGGGATGTTTCCATCCGTGGTAGAATGCTTCGTGGTGTTGTTGTATCCACCAAAATGAGGAGAACAATTATTGTTCGTAGAGATTATCTTCAATGGATCCGCAAATATAAGCGTTTTGAAAAGCGCCACACAAAGATTCCCGCTCATTTAAGCCCAGCTTTCGATGTTAAGGAAGGAGATCTTGTTCAAATTGGTGAATGCCGCCCATTATCCAAGACAGTTCACTTTAACGTTGTTTCTGTGAAGCCAAGTGCTGTTGGTGCTGATAAGAAGCAATTCCGAGTTTTCTAAAAAGTGATAATTCTAACAATTATTTAAAACATTGAGATTCTTTCCATGATTGAAGATCTCATAATTTCATCATAAGCTCTCCTTCCGTATTTGTTCGCATTTTCATCAGTCCCGTAGAAAAATCTTGTATGCTGGTTAATATCAATTTGTTCATGGTTCAAAATTTGTTCTTGTTTCTTGATTTCTGGTTGTATTCCTTTAACTGAGTTAACTATATCTGTCAATCTTTTTTCTTTCATCATTTTTTCCCGATACTTATTATTTGGATCCTTCAACCCCTTTTTTGAGACCCTTATTACTGGAATTGATGTTAAAGGACGATTAGATCTAATGGGAACAGGATCAGTATCGGCTTTCTCTATTGCAGATCGCTTTTCAGATAGAAATTTTGTGTAATTCTCGCCGGTGAAGTTTTCTTTAAGCCGATTGGAGAATGGAGTGATATAATTGTCCTGAAATTCCATACCGATGAAGACAGATTTCATTTTGTGAACATCATCATATAAATTGATCCTGTTTTTCAGTCGATTCGTTAGATTCTGATCATCTTTGATTTGCGATGCGAGCCCAACATATCGTTGAATCTCTTTCCCTCTCTTTTTTGCTTCTTTTCTAACAGGGTTCTCATCAACAACAGCAGCCCTTTTCATCCGAATACGTATTGATTCGCTTTCACGCACCGGCTCTTTCACAGGTTCTTTAACCCTCCAAGAATAAACTTTCCCAGGTTCTTCAACAACTAACTGAGACAAAAACTCAGGGCGCTTAGCAATAATCTCACCTCCTCTATCCATTTTTAATTTTAAACGTACAGTGTGTCCTCAAAATCTAGTTTTTCAGAACCCTATCCTAGCTAGACCCACCAAAACTCGAGCATCCATGACGAAAAGCAACTCCCATGTAGTAATCATCTGAGAAAAATAGTTACAATTCCTGCACACACAAGAAGAAACCCTCCTCTAAACCACAAACTGAGGAAAAATGCTAAAAGTAATAAATGACAAACCGTTTAACCGTTTATTTTGTTTAATGACTGAATCGACCAACTTCGCGTCTCTGAAGAGCACAATTCACCAAATCGCTGAGGAAAATGTGAATCGCGTTCTCGATGGCCAAAGCTATAAAGGCGACCAAATTAAATCATGGTCCGAAGACATAATTCGTGGGATCCTCTCAAAGCTGAGTGCCGAGCAATTTCAGCCTTTCAAGTATCTTGCAAATTGCCTTGTTTTGTCGAAAAGGAGCAATGGCGTTCATACGGTTACAATGTCTCTTTGGGACCCTCAAAATGATGGAAGTGATACCTTACAGTGGTCTAATGACTCAATGCAATGCATAGTTACCGTTTGGGGATTGAAGTACTAAAAACAACACTTAAGATTTTTCCAGATATAACATATTTATTTCTATAAATCTTTTGGAAGGCTGCCTCTCAGGGATTTTTTCCTTCCAAAATTATCGCTCAGGGATTCTTTTCTGCCTCTTATCCTTTTTTGGATTTCTCCTGTGATAAACGGATGAAAAAGGGCTGCAGAAGCGGTTATTCGAGCATCAGGGTTAAGTTGAAGCATCAGTCTCAGGAGATTCACAAAGGTAAGCATTTCAAAGTCATCTCGCCCCGAATATTCTCTTATGTATGTTTCAAATGTGCCAGGTATATAAGACTTTGGATCAATTATCCACTCGGTGCTATTTTTGGCAACTGAGGACTCACCCATTTGCTTAATAATGGATGAGGGGAAGACACCTAACCGGTATTGTATAATTCTCAGCATCTCTAACTCATTTTCTCCAGGGAAAAGAGGGCTCCCAAGAAACATTTCTGCAGCTAAACACCCGGTGGACCATACATCAACTGCAGGTCCATATTGAGTGCGCAGTAGTATCTCTGGCGCACGATAATACCTTGATTGCATATAGGGAGCCTTTTGCTGAAATCCAATTGATGAAGAGCTCCAATCTATCATAAAAACATCCATCTGGCTAATTGAATCATACTCTTCTCTCATAAAACTGTGCGATATCTGTGCCATGCATTCCTTATAATCAGTAAATTTGCGAAATCCTCCATATTTTCTTAAAGAAAAAAGGACATTTTCCGGCTTAATATCTCCATGTACAATACCTTTATATTCCATTTCAGATAAGCTAGTGAGCAGCTTGAGCAATACTTGTCGTATCAACGTAAGAGGGAAGCCAGTAAACTTTTTCCATCCTATTGTTTGTAAAATTGTTGGTCCTCCAAGTTCAAGAATTACAGATGGATGACCAGATATATAAAACGATCCATAATAATTGGTTATTGAACCACATTTGGATTTTGAAACAAATTTATGAACAAGTGGAAGAATGGTTGTTTCGGATTGAGCATGAGAATACGATGCGGCGTTATTATTGAAAATTTTCAAAGCATACACCATACCATTCAGGCTTTCTTCTAACTTTAAAGAATTTATATTAGTTAAATAGACAGAACCACTAACACCTCTGCCCAATGGTGATAAAAACTTTATTTCATAATTGCCAGAGTCATCAGACACGATTTTTTTCAAGACTCTATACTCATCATTTTCTATTTTTTCAGACCATTTAACCCAGACAGACTCCGGAACTCCTTCATCTGTATCACTCATGTCTATGGCTCGAAAAAAAATTAAAACCAGAAATATATCCCTAATTAAGCTATAAATATGTATTAAACATTATCTCTTGATTGTTCAACAAACCCCAAGAAATGGGAATGAATTAGCGAGTATTGAGTTAATAACAATCTTATATATGATTTGATTCAAGAAAAAACACATGGAATTTGTTGGAAAATGCAGGAATAACAAACTCGAGAATCATATCAATATTCAATTTTTATGCATAAAGTGGGATTAATTAAATAAGAAGTCTCTAAAAACGCGAATAATAGTTAAATAATAGTGTTTAAGTTCTCCAAATAAACTCATTAAGAAACAACAACATCCATCAGTGCTTCTCGAGTCAATGTGTAGAAATTATTAAGTAACAGTTATTAAAATGATTGATTAATGGTATTTTTAGAAAGAGAAAGATCAAAATATATTTTTCGGGAGGTTTCCATTCATTATGCAAATCTTTCACCTATTTCATGAGTTAGAATAGAACTATTTGCATTTTCCCTAAAATAACGATGGACTCTAAGAGAATTCAGCATTCAAAATGAAATGTGGAGATCTTTTATCTCATCTAAGATTAACTAATTGTATTGATCCAAGATATCTTAGTCGTAATGATGTTAAATAATACTCATACTGTTAATGCTTATCATTAACTAAATTTTGATAAAAATTTTATGCTTGTTTTATATTTTCGACAAGTTGTTTGTGAGACGAAATTTTTTCTTGGAGCCACGTGGTTAAAGATATTTTATCATGATTCGTCAACTGCTCAGTATTTTAATAACTATTCTGAGGTATTGAAGTGTTCAAGTAGTTCGAAGTTTAGTATTATTGGAGAAATTGACGCTAAATACAAGTTTAATGATAAATATGAGTTTCTTTTAGAATATCCTGAGTTAAATAAGTATAATCGTTGGCGCCAAACACGTAACCCCAAAGATAATCCAGATGTATATGGCCAGAAAGCTGATGGTTATGAAGCTGTTGACATATACTATTCTGGACAATTCTGGGGCGGGTTAGTTATATGTAGTATAATGAGATGTGCTTTTGATGGATCAGCTGGTCATGAACACTGGTTTTATGCAATTGGATGTTATGGGTCATGGCTTAAACCTAATGCGTTTCCTGGACCAGCAATTGATTCAAATATATATTATGAAGTATTTATTGTCTTTTTATGGGTAAGAATTGATAATACAATGATTATGAACACATTGGATGAGACATTAATGAGAACTTATCAGGAGACTTTAGGAATAACATTAGAGAAAACGGTTGATCAAACAATCATAGAAACGCCAAAAGTGATGCCAAGAACATATGACTCGGAATGTGATATGATGAAGGCAACAAGTCAGAGGGAAGTTGAGAGTGATAATTTCAGTATCATTCCAATCATCATTTCAATTTTCTTTCTCGATATCTAATATAGCTCTTCATGTAATTGGAAAATTTGATTTTATTTCAATATTTTCACACCAACATTACCAGGGTGATTCGAGAAAATGGAATTTAAGTGAGTAATATGAATGTTGTTTAACTTATCATACCTTCCTTGATCCAACTATTCCATTTCCCACGCCAATTGGAAAACAGTTTTTTCCGAATTTTGGGTAAGATTTAATAAAGTGAATATCACACTGATATCTCTATTATTAGTCATTTGATTATTACACAGAAATCCCCCATATTTTCTTGGGATCGTCTGTCAATAGCACCTGTTTGTTATGGATAAAAATATCTTTTTATGAGTTTATAAATTATGTATTGAGACACTTTAATAAATCAAGATGTTTGAGAGCTATAGGGAGAAACCAGAATCAATATTAGAAACAGAGTTATGTTCATATTTTTATACGTCTCCATGAGTGATTATTGTTTTAGATCAGACTAATATAGAACAGAGTCAAGCTATTTTTACAAATTGGAGGAACCATGATTGATTTTTTCTTAGATGGTTAATAGGGATGATTAATTTCTGGTAATGGATGAAGAGAGAGTTAATGATAACATCAATCTTAGTTTCATCTTGAACATTACTCTATCCATATTTGAACTAGTAATAATTCTTTTATACAAGTTAATTTTATGATAAAATGGAGAATGACATTGGTTTATACCTTTGAAGCTAATCCTTTAAGAATGTTCTCATTAGGGTCTTCTTCAAAGTCATCTCTGAATGGATCATCAGTATCACCCATAATGGATGTTGTCCAAAGTGGATTATCATTAGTGACTGCAATGGATGGTGAATCTTCGACAATTAGCACAATTTCTTCATTCATTACTTGACAAGATCCAGAAGAATCACCATTATTGTCACTGATAACCAAGTAATAAACTAGTATTCCACTGATTAAAAGTAGTAGAAAAGCACCAGCAAGAATTAGGATCAGATTGATTGAATCTGAATCATCGGGATTTGATGTTCCTTCAATGAGAACAAATGACTGAAATTGAGAAAATGATTGAAAAGTTTGAACAACTAATGTGAAGAATGATGAAATTGAGCCAGTCATTGTTACAACAATAATGTATGAAATGGAATAATCTGTTATTGTGGCAGTAGTAAAGGAATAATTGGAATTAACTAAAGTAGATAAAAAAGTCACTGTTTCAGATGTGATATTAATCTCGGAATATGTGTATGTGATTGTTTTATCTCTCCTCATTGAAATTGACAATGATTGACATGGAGTTGGATATTGTGTCTCCGCAAGAGTGTTCATCAGAGTTGCTTCAAAAGTGTTTTTCTCTGAAAGAAAAATGGATGGATGGGGAGAATCCTTTGGAGCAGTATCAAATATTGGATTAAGGGTAATAAATGGAGTAAATACTTGGGTCTCCTGTGGAGGTAACACTGGTAATGTGTCTAATAGAGGGAAATCAGCATTACAGTAATGGGAATTGAAGAATTGTATTTGATAAGTCATTCAATTAATATTTGAATTATTGATTTCTGTTGATACTGCAATATTATTAAAAAATGATGATTCTAAATGGTCCATGAATGAATGAGATACTTCAAGAGGAACTCCATATACACAGAATAGATAGTTCGAATTGTTATGGAATATGCAATATATCATTTTTCTTGATCCTTCTCCATTGACCAGCACAACTCCATAGACAGGACTATTATTATGAACAATGTTAAAATATGTCATCAATATTGTTCCTGGAGTAGAATAAATGTATAAACAAATGCCTTCAGATGCCTTGTTGTTTGAGAATGTGCAGAATGAGCTTGTGAACGATGATGGAGACCAGATAATAATACCAGAAACCTGTTTAGCAGTGTTCATTGAACTATTTGTTTTATCAACAGACTGATTACCTGTGGATAAGCAAATAGTATTAACTCCAGATGCAAAATGAGTACAATTTGAAACTGATAGATAATCCACTTGATTCACCTGAGAATCCCAAAGATAAGCAAAATGAAATTGAGAAGCAGAGCAACTATTAGCACATATCATTCTGACAAGTGAATTAGACGATGAGAAATATATCGCTCCTCCATAGTTTGAAGAAACACAGTTATATAACATTGAATAATTGATGTTCATTGAGTAATCTCCACCATATACGTGTATCACACCACCATTTCCAGAGTATGTTAAATATCTTGAAAAGAAACAATTGGAAATATAAATATTCATATCCAAATAAGATCTTCCTTGATCTATACTTTCACTTTCACACCCCAAACCAACGCTCCAAATATCATCATTGCAATACAATAGAGGTAAAGCCATGTGATTATTTGCTGTTGTGATCATAACAAAATTATGTTGTTCTGGATCATCATTTTTTTTAGAATTACTAAGAGTCAAAATATAGAATAATGTGAAAATGATCATTGATATCAATGAAAACTTGGAATTAATTCTAACTTGATTCAATTTTTTGCCTTGTTTTATTATAGTTTTGGTAAATTTTTCCCAGAATATCGAGGGGATATGAAAGAAAAATACTAATATTTCGGATTTCATCAACAGTCTACTCATTTCATTTCCATAAGATCCATCCCATAATGATTTTTAATGTTTCTTTGAGTATCTAAATCATTCAAAAGTATTATTTGATAAATAAATAATACAAAAAAAGGATTATTGAAGGAGGAATAGTGTGTTTCTTCAAAACAATGCATATATAATGTATTATTTGATTGATTGAGTTTTCCAGTGAGAATATGCTAATTTCCCACCATTTTGAATTAATTTTTACAATTCATCTTATAGATAATGCCTTTTTCAAGTATTATCTTGAGAATACACAATAAAAACATTGATTATAAAAATGTTTATAAATCCGACAATGAACAATATTTCTGATCATTTTTTTGGCCTTTCTTTGAATTTTTGAATCCCAACTTAAAGGTATCATTACACATAAAAGATAACCCGTATATATTACCAATTATTGCCAACAAAGTGCAATTGTATTTGCTCAAAAGAGGATCAGGATACTCCGAGAGAATACGAGACTATGATACCTTGGATTGAGTTAATAAAAGAATGAGACATTTCAAGAGTGCCTTCATATGCACAGAACAGATTGTTTGAAATGTTTTGAAAGATAAAAAACAACATCTTTCAAAATCCTGATCCTTCAACATAAATGACCCCTCATGCAGATGGACTATTAATATGAACAATGATAGCATATTGTTTTAATCAATCTCCTGAGATAGCAAATATGTTCGAACAATACTGAGAAACCTTGTTGTTAGAGAAAGAATAATGTGAGCTTGTGATTATATTGACGAATATCATTCTTAGACATGAAATTTGAGTGTTAAAGAAAAGAATCTTGGCTAAAAAACTTGGAGAGAGTCAATTTATTCATCGTTCATAAATCTGTCATTATCAATTCATTTTCAATATTGACAGTTGATTTATTCAAGTATTTAAGAAAAAGGCAACTTCCAACATTGTTTCTTCACTTTTAATTAGAAAAGGAAAGAGTTCCGTGATAGAAATAATGTGTGACTTAGACTGTATATGGAGTCGAGTCAGATCTCATCCTATTATCAGGTTTTCGTTTATGATATCAGTTCTTATTATTTACATATCAACATGTTCAATTATCAGCGACCAAAAACCATATATTATTTTTTCTCAAAAGAGACTCAATACAAGTTATCTTTGCACAGTCTGTAGAAGTGAAGAATTCCATCAAGGAAGATCATATGATAATGAGGATGTCGATATATTAGATTGTTTCTTCTCAAGGATCTCTTATTTTACTGGTAATGGAGGTGTCATATTTATATCTGGAGAAGGTTTTTCAATGAATGTTTCTCACTCAATGTTCTACAAATGCACTTGTACAAATACTGGTGGAGCAATATACTTTTTTAATTCCACCAATTCATCTCTCCGAATGATTTGCTCTAATGAGTGTTCAGCCCTTTCATATGATCATTTTGCATATCTTCATCCTTGTATATTCAATAAAGTTGAGTTTTTATCAGTATCTTCATGCTCCCCAGTATCAACTGGATACTATTGTGTTCATCTTCGAGATGGTTATCAGAAAATTCAAAATATGAATAGTTCCTTGAACAAAGCTAAATGGGTTTCGGGGGTGTATATATCCTCTCCATTTACTTTCGCCAGTTCATTTTGCACTTTTTCGAACAACAATGCATCTGAATACATTTGTATTCGCTTCTATTCATGTGCAGGGGAAATGTCTTTCACAAACATTGTCCATAACAATAGTCCTTCGCTAGGAGTTGTACTCGTATTTGGAAGCGCATCCACAAAACTTAATCATTGTATAATTAATTCTAATCAGAACACCCTCTTTTATGTTGAATCTGGCTCACTTGAAGTATCTAATTCTGAAATATACCATTCGGGACAATTCTCAAGTTCAATAAATGTAGTAACATCCAGTAATAACACAATTGACCCAATTTATCCACCAGAAAGAAGGAGAACCATTCAAATAATTCACTTCAATTCCCATTTCTGTAATGCTGATAATCCAATCATTGATCCCAAATATACATCCCATTCAAGAACCTCATATATCCATTATTTTGGGCTGGTAATGACTCTAGTAAAATAAATAAATCACATGATATTGAGGTAATAAAACCAGCATGGAAATTGGAATAAAAATTTTCATGTCCACTGATAAAATCCGGATCGTAAAGAAAGACCAAAAAAGTGATTTATACATTGTTAAGGGGAATAATTCTTCAAAAGATACTATAACTAAGAAGCCAACATTTGTTTTTAAAAAAAAAGATGGCTCTATTATTGAGAATTCTAATAATACTGAAAAAAAGGAGAAAACTGGGATTACTTTGTCAAAATTTCCAATATCTCTAGATTATATGGAATCAATTTTCCAAGATGCCAAAAAGCAAGCCTCAAATAGCAGTTTGGGGTATAATTTGCTTGAAATGTTTAAAAAGGGTTCTTTGAAATCAGTTAATTCTGCTCCCAAGTCTCGAAGTACCGCTTCAGCAAATGTAGGTCTAATAATTGGGAAAAAGGGATCCTATTTGCCTCCAAATCTCATTGCTCAATCAGGCCGGTTCGATGAGAATTCTGATGAAGCCATTATTTCCAAGATCAGATTGGATTTAAACAGGTTAACAGAATCAAATGTTAGAGATGTTAAATCAGCAGTCATTGGAAAGATTAAGAATGGGAAGATTCTGGACTCTATCACAGATTTTATCTTTACCAAAATATTGAACGAGCCAACTTATTCCACATTGTACTTTAACGTTATTGAAGATCACAATCAACTGAAGTTTAATATATGCAGCCGAATTACCAAGCTTTTTGATGAAATTATTAATGATCCATCAAATCAGAGTTCTGAAGATGTTTGTGTTTCTGTAGCATGCTTAATTGGGTTTACCTTTTCCAAACAAATCTTCGAAAAGGTTGTCGCTATAAGATTATGTGAAAAGATACTTGAAAAATTGAAATGTGATAACCCCCATCCATTTTTGTTCCCAGTTTTAGAAAAATTTGTAAGATCATGTGGTATCGAAATTGTGAAAGTGATAGGAGATTCATTTTGGGATAGCATTGGGACTATTAAATTGAATGAAAAATTGACCAAAAGGAGTATATTTTTCCTAGACGAAATTCTAATGATGAGGGTCAAGAATCTTGAAGATCAGCCACATCTGCCAGAGCCTGAAGTCAAATCTGAAGAGGCAATTCAAAGCGAAGTTGGCTCAATGTATTTACAGTTTTGTGACAATGGTGATAGCTACCAATTGATTACTTCTCATAATCTTTTGATTCCAATTGCTCTTGTTCATTTTACTAATTTTTCTGATGATCTTATCCAATATTCACAATTCTTGGTTTCATTAATAAGAAAAGCTAATAATTCAAAATCAATTGTTGATTCATTATGTATTGGTATTTCTAAGATCAAAGAGTATGAAATTGAAGCAGAATGCAAAAAGGTGTGGATTATGGTGACTTATACAATACTTGGTTTGCTTTTTGAGTCAGTAATAAGCTATGACAACGCAATATTCATTCATGATCAAATCATTAAACTACCATGGGATTTGGAAAATGATTTGAAATGGTACATTTTCTATAATCATAGTTTCAACGGACCTAAAAGATTTCAATGGCTAAAAAGCAAAGAAATTGAATATGCTCTAAATATGCCTTTTCATCTAAAGTCGGCATCCCCCTTTATTTCTCAATTCTCTAGGTTAATAGCGGTTGCAGCTGTTCGTTCCCTTTTCAATTCAATACTTCCCATAGAAAATGAAAGAGCTTTGATACCGAAAATTGGAAAGATCTTTCGATTACTTTCGAAGAATTATAGGTCTGTTTTGGAAGAAGAATTTGAGGAAGAAAAGAAAAACGCCAAGTTTGAGTGCTCTTTGGAATTTGATGCATTTCTTCACTAATTATGATTAAACATTCGAAAACCTTTTTCAGGGATATTTTTAATCAGAATGCTTGAGAACATTGAGATACATATGAATTCAAATTTCATGAAAACCAATGTTTCATCAATTGACTTATGAACAAATATTATTCAATATTGTGATGAATAAATTTCTCATGTGATTAATAGAATTGGTATAGATCATATGTGTTAAGAATCCAAGAAACCCTGACATGAGCAGATTTTGGAACAAAGAAATATGGAAATCATAAATGGATTAATGATAAAAAAGAAAGACTTCATCAATAATGAATATTTGAATAATTTTAATTAAAAACATAACTTATCAGATATAATCGAATTCTATTGTGTTTTCTTTCTTCAAATAAAGTAACTAACAATGTATCAGGATTTCAAACATATTTTGGCAATGGAAAAACTCCATAAATTCCATCTTTAAAAGAAAACATGGGAAAAATTCCATAAAATACCAAATAATCTCACAGTTAGACATTCTATCTATTCCATTTTCAGGATCCTCTTCGCTAATGATGCAAATGTTTCATCAATGTTCTCATTGGTTTCTGAACAGACTTCACTGAAAAGAAAACCTTTTGATTCTGCATACTTTTGTGCCTCTTGGTATGTGACTTCTCTGTTTTCTAGATCTATTTTTGTCCCAACAAGGATAGTTGGCTTCTTTACTTCGGATTTTATCAAAAGGCTTAGAATATTTATAATGCCCTCGAATGATTTTCTTGAAGATACTTTGTAAACTAGAACCAAACCATCAACTCTTTTTAAAGGAGATAAATTATAATAATTATATTTTTCTTCTCCAGCAGTATCCCATATTTCGATTGTAACTTGATGATCATTAACCAAAATCTTCCTTTTGCCAAAACTCCCCCATATTGTGGAATTTGGATCATGTGAAAATACTCTATCAACGAATCTAATTGTGATTTTAGTTTTACCAACTCTATATTCCCCAATTAATGCAATTTTGAGCAAATTATCCATTCAGATAAAACTAATTAATGATTTGAATCGTAATTCCAATTGATAAAGTGTGTCAATGAAATGGCAGGAATTACTAATATACAACTCCTCAAAGTTTAAAATGGTCATCTTAGTGATGTTGAACATCTAGTTAATCAAAAAGCTGGTATTATTGTTTAAGATGAATACGTACTGTTGATTATCTAAAAAAGTTTTATGAATAAGGATGGAAAAGCGCCATTGCGATTATCAATCGAAAATTGGAAATCGAATGTCGTTGAATTCCTTCTCCCTTTACAGGTTATTCGAGAAATATTTGTGTTGAAGGACAGGATGAGACAAATCCTGAAAGGATTTCATCTCCATTTCTTCGTTAACCAACTATTGGTCTCAATTAATTGATCAGTCCTATGTCTTCCTTATGAAGCTCTACTCTCTTCATTAACATTTCACCATATCGCTTCTCAAAGGATTCATTGTTCTTGAGTATCCTTTCAAACTCACAATGTAGGTTTTGTTGTTTTCTATACCACCTGAGCTATCTCATTTATTGGTACATTATTGTGTCTATCTTGCTTAATCTACTCATGGATATGAGATTTGCTGTCCTTCTACTGTTTTCTCTGGGGAAAAATTGTCATGAATTCCACATATTTAGAGACTGCATGATGTGCACAGTATATATTTCCACACTCCAATATAAATATTCTCCAAAAATTGGAAAACTACTAGAAAATGGTAAACTCAAATACTTTAGTTGAAAAACTTAACAAGTTATTTTTTAAATGAAATTTCGACTCATAATCATCATTAAGCACAGAAAAACTTGCTTATTGTGTTTATTGATTGATAGTTTTTGGTGTATTTGGATATAAACCCGATTTCTCTCATCCCTACAGTAATCCAATTAATGAACGGGTATTTTTTGGAAACTAATTATCGGAAACAAATCTTATCAAAATTGAATGAAGCGTTAGTATTTCTTCAGAAAAGCTCTCAAACTCAAGATGAAGAGTCAATAATAACAATGTTACTATTGTATGTGTTCTTGTCTTCATCAACAATTGTTGATGAGAAATGTCCTTCATCAGCCCAAGATCAGCTTCTATATTGGGCAAGGGTTGTTCACAAGATTGACAAGCGTTCAATTAATACATCTCAGTTCTTCAAACTGGATTGTCTTCAAAGATATTTTCCTTATGAGATGTATGAATCTATTTCTGATTTCATGAATTCAATATTAACGGAAATTCGAACACATGGAGATTTATCTAGAGTCTTTAAAGGTGTATTTGATGAAGAAACCAAAGAATATGGTCTCATTCTTAATGGTGATTTGAAAGTTTCGGATTTTTCAAGATTAATTGGAATTGATTATGAGAATATCAAATTGAATTTTGGCTCATTACTAAAAGAGAAAAGATCATCACTTGAAACATTGTTTAGTTCATTTGAGTTAGAACCGAAAGCCTTTTTTGATAAATTCAACTCATCTCCAGATACAATAATAATGAATGATATCTATCGTATGTTTCCACGTATCAATAATACATTGATTACTCGACTTAAATCCATTGGTACATTACTATCTGGCAACTCCATCTCATATTCAAGTTTTGTTGAATCAATGCCAATCCTTCATTCCGAATCAATTGATACCTTGATTGATTCATTGCTTAAGGTTTTTGTCAAAGAAGATTTAAGTTTTGAGAATCTCATTGATATTGCTATTGATAGTTTGAATTTTTCTGTCTCAGTTAGCTCAAGCGCAATGAATATTATAGCTGATTCATTAATCAGGAGCTTTGAAACCATTTATTCATATCTTTCTATTTATCAACGAACATCATTACATGATCGAATTCGAACAATTATCAAGTCTTTATCAGATTTATTTGATCCTAAACAACGCCCAACATTTGTTCAATCCCTTATTGATCTTGAAAATGGTGAATTCAAAGCCAAAGAATTCATTCAAAGTGTAATTGGTGAAACAGTTATTGAAGGAATTTCCATTTTTTCATCAATTTTCAAATCCAAGAGTATTTCAGATTTCAACAAGAACTTCAATATTGAAGTCTTGAATCATACTATTAATGAAGTTCAAACACTTATTGATATCATTTTTAATGAAAGTATCTCATTTGAAGAAGTTTTTAATCATTTGAATCATATCATTAATGTTTCAAGTATTCGATCATTCTTTGATAATGGCAAACAAATCATTATTGATTTACTTGATGAAAACAAATCCATTGATGTAGTATTAGGTTATGAAAATCTCAGTATTATTGTTCAAAGCCTATGTGTATCATTTTTGAACAAATCTTTTGAATTAATACCATTAGAGAGTCTTAAGAATATCTCACTTGCCTTCAATACATCAACAACCTTTTTTGAATTCATCCATATTGGATTTGGTTTTGATATGAAAGAGTTTGTTACTCTTATTCAACCAACACTTGAAAAAACTATCTCATATTGCAATATTATCATTGATGAATTTGGTACAAGTAAAAGTGAGTTTTGGGATTATGCAACTCAAGTATTACGAATGATGGGAGAGTTCAATACTATTTTGAAAGAAGGCAATATCACCACCCAAAGTATTTTATCTATTGTATTCTCAGAACCAGAACAAGTTTATAGTTTGATTAAGAATCTTTTTACATTGATTTATGTTTCAGCAGGAACAGATCTTGAATCATTATTAGTTAATCTTGATCCAACATTCTTTGATGTTTTATCAACAGTTCAATCCATTTCTAAACTTGAAACCATATCAATTATCAAGGTTCTTCAGAGCATCAAAACAAAGAAAGACACACCAAATGGAATCATCAAGAAGATTCTTCATCAAGATATTATTGATCTTCTTCAAGTTGATTCAATTATTCAAGTTTTCAAGAGTATTCATGATGATTTGATTGAAAACAAGATTGGATGGGGAACATTCATCTCATTGGCTCCTAAAACAATAACTGAGTTCATTCCATCTCTTTTCTCAAGAACATTGAATCTCAAATTCTTTGATTTTCCAAGTTTCATTCAATCAATAGCTTGTTTAAACAATACCAAGTATATCATTACATTAGGTTCATTTTCAGAATCCATTATGAATAACAAGTTATCATTGGATCTTGTTGAACAAGTCATTGGAATCACAGCTGAAGAAATCAAACCAGTTCCAGTTCCAATCCCAATCACCAGTTCAAGTTCAAGTACAAGTTCAAATCCAAGTACACAAAATCAAGAACAAAATTCTCCTTCCAATACAAAAGCTAAACCAATCAATAATCTGATCTTGATTATTGGAGGAGGTGTTTGTGTTCTTGGTATTGCTTTGATGGTGGTTCTTAGAAGAAGAAACAATGATCAGCTACTACCAAAGGAGAGCACAATTCAATTACAGATTCTTTAAATAAAAAAAGGATTCTGCAAATATTCATTCAGTTTAGAATATAGAATATTATGAATAAAAAGATCGAGAACACAAATATTGGGATCAAATCTGCTCTTTGGTCATTCCAAAGTGGTCTATGCTCTTTATTTAGTAATGACAACAGGGTTCACTTTCTGAATTCATCAGGAAAAAATGTCTTGGAATGGATGATTGCCAAAGAACAAAACCCAACATCTATGTCATGGTATCAAGCGAAAAATTTCTTGGCAATAGGATGGAATAACGGGGCCGTGTCTGTTTGGAAAGATGGCCAACTTTTTGATGCAATATCCCAAAACTCTAGTTCTGTTATGATTATTCAGTGGCATCCTAGAAAACCATACTTTATAAGTTATTTAGAAAATGGAGATATCAATCTATGGGAATTTAGAGGAGAGGAAATTGCTTTTTGTTTCACAATCAAATCCCAACAGCGCATATCTGATATTATAATTTCTTCAAAACCTGATATATATGGTTTTCTTGTCTCAAGTGATGGGGATTTATTCCAATTTGATGAAAAATCCAAGACAATTAATTTGATTACATCTCTCCCTCGACCAATCAAGAAGCTTTGTCTATCACAAGATGCTTCTAGTCTGTTTTGCGTCACTGGCGACAATATATTGACCCATTATTCAATAGAAGCAAAGGTCAAGAAAGAGAATCAAATCAAGCTAGAATCAGGGGACAAAGTGGATATTATTGATATTGATCAAAATACATTTTGCTATTCGACAAATGAAAGTATTTACGTATCTACAATTGATTTCAAGAATTCAGCTCGTTTAAAGCTCTCTGATAGTGATATAATTATTGGATCACATTACTATTGTGATACCAACGAGATGTGTTGTATGACAAACACAGGAAGAGTTGCGGTATGGAAGAAAGACACAGAAAAGCTTACTTTTTCATTGATCAGAACTTTAGAATCGAGTAACATATCTAATAATGCTGTTTTCTCCCCATTTAGCAGATCAATAATATCATTTGCAGAGAATGGCTCGTTTTCTGTTTTTCAAATACCTGTTATTAGGTGTATTTCTAGCCGCAATATTACAGTGCTCCAATCCGATTCAAAAACTCTATCAATCACTTGTGGACACAAGAAGAGGTTTTCAACTTCAATTGAGAATATTTGTGCCTCAGGAACAAGTTTGTTAGTTACTTTTGAAAGTAGTATTACTCTAATTAATATATCATCCAAAGGCTTTGAAGAAATATCTGAATTACCAATAGTTATCTCAAATGCTCAGATTTTGGGGGAGACAATTTATGGGATTTCTCAGAACAAGTTATTTGTTTATAATTTGAATGGTTCTGAAAGATCATCTTTAGAACTTAACACTACATCAAAAATTGAATATACTGCCATCAATGGAAGATATTTATGTATTTTGGCGCAGAATCTGGAGATTATCCTATATGATATCAGCAAAAGAATTCCTGTCTTCATTAGCAAATCCCAAATATCTGTTAAAGAAGAAGTTTATAAGATTAATTCTCTTTCTATAAGTAGAGGGGGATATTGTGCAACCTTATCTATAGATTATCTAAGAGATAACAAATGGGCACATGCCTCATCAATTTATCTTCACAGCCTTAAAGATAATAAGACAATAGAAGTGAGTTGTGAGGGAGGAGATCCGATTTCTCATCAATGGGATAGTGTTTTTGAACGGTTTTTATGCATACAAACAAACAAAGCTTTATGTCCATTCTATGTATCTAATAATCTTCAGCTTTTTGCATTTAGAGTTCAACCAGTTAATAATGATCGTTTAATGTTTAGATTAGAATCACCAAGGGCGATGTTCTGTACAGTTTCATCGCGGTCTCTATTATCAATCGATAATTCGATTACTTCAGTTATCATACCTCAAATCGGGCAAATTGATGGACTTGAAGGAGGTACACGGAGAGTTCTATTGGGTATTCATAATGCTGTATCATTTGAGCAATATAATGAAGCAGAGAGAATGATACGTGATATAAAAGAGGATTCAATTATCAAGAATGCACTCAGATTCTGTTTATCAATTAATGAAATGAATCTCGCAGATTTATGCTCAAAAATGATCAAGTTCGTTGATTCTGAAAAAACAACTGATACATTTTCATTTATAAATAGTATCAGTTCGACTTCATTTGACGAAGCAACCAATGTTTGTCTACCTTATGACAAAATTAGCGTTAATGCATCAAAGTACTTAAAAGGAACAATTTTTGAGTATCAAAAAGATTTTGACAATGCATTAAAGGTTTATTCATCGATTGGGTCTTCAACATCAGAAATCCTAAGGATGGCAATGAATAGTGGCAATCTCGAGCTAATTTTCAAAGCAACAAAGCAAGGGATTACCGATCCACAGATTCATTTATGGTTGGGGAGGTTTTTTGAACAAAAAGAACAATATGAAAGCGCATTGACTCATTATGATCTTTCTGGTGATGCAAGAGAATCAATAAGGCTTCTATGCATAATGAAGCAATACGATGAAGCATCGAGAAGGGTAGCCACCACTGAGCACCGAAGTGTTATTTGCTATTACGCCAGAGTTCTAGAGCAAAGATTATTATCAATTACCGAATCCGACTTAAGGAAAGAGATAATGAAAGATATATTATCTTTGTATGTTAGAGCAAAACAAATGGGACCTGCTTTCGAATTTGCTCTTAATAATGAAATGAATGAAGAGATATTATCTCTTTCAATTGGTGCTCCTAGGCCACTCATATCAAAAGCGGCAATTGTTTTTGAGAACAAAGGAGAATTGCCCACTGCTGTTCTTTTATGGAGTCGTGCGGGTAGAATGAATCGAGCATTAGGATTGTGTCTTGAGAACAAACTTAATAATACATTATTAGAGATTTCTGATAGAATTACTTTTGGAGTCGACAAAGATATTCTAAAACGAAGTGCAGATTATTTTATCGAAATCCACAAATGGGATCAAGCTGCCAGGTTTTATGTATTGGCCCATAGTTTTTCAATGGCAAAAAGGATTTGCATTGAAAAAGGGGCCCGTATTTCGGCTGCTCTTTTAGAGGAAATATCTAACATCAAAGGAGACATGGAATTATTAAGGGAAATTGCAGATTTATGTGAACAACAAGAGTCATACGTATTTGCCGCCCAGTTATGGATTAGGATCAATGAACCTTTAGCTTCGATGCGTTGCATTGTTAAAGGGGGAGATACAGATAAAGTTATTAAATTTGCTCACAAGCTTAAAAGGAGGGATACATACATATGTGCTGCAGATCATATTGTTTCGACAAACCCTAGAGATGATAATCCATTATTCTCTACAGCCATTCAGTTTTACCAAAGGGCCGGGGCATATGAGAGTATCTCTTTGTTCCTTTCAAAATCAGCCCAAAACGAAATTGATGATTTTCAGAATTATGAAAAAGCTTTGGAGCTTCTTCGCAGGGCCCATCAAACAATGGCTAAAACAGAACTGAATAAAGATAGAGACACAATTGTCGAAACCCAACTTCGCAAAATTAGATGGATTGAAATGTACATTGAAGCAGCCCATTGTGTTCAGTCAGATCCTATTAGGATGCAATCTCTTTGTAACGAGTTGTTGCAAACCCAAGGCGTAGATACTTGTTTAAGAATTGAAGATGTTTATATGCTTCTTGTCCAATTCTTTGTATCACAAGAGAATTTTGTTCAGGCACACCGGATTCTTGAGAATATGAGACTAAATGGTGTCGATATTAAGTGGTTTATGGAAGTGGATTCTTTGAAAAGAATATACAGATCAGCTGGACATGTTTTTCAAGAAGAAAAGAACGAAGACGAGGATCAACTTTCCGATATCCCTGACGACATTGTAGAACCTGTTTCGGATGATTTCTAAACGATTAAATAAATAATCATCAACATTCAAAAATTTGATGAAAACCGCAAATTTACGAATGATAAGTATCTCTAATTTCGAACAATGGATTTCCAATATTACAGGCTCGATAATTCCAGGTGGTAATTATGAAAAAGAGATGGAATTCTTTTTTATTTTATTCCAGAGGTTTATTGATGGAGAATCAGTATCTGACGATAATAAAGTGTTCCGAGAAAAATTGATTGGTGATAGTATGTCATCTATTGTAACATCGTTTATGAAACTACCTCGTTTACCGGAAAGCGAATTGAATAAGGTTGTTTCTATTCTCCAAAAATTTAGCTATTTACTGTCATGTGGCGTTAAGAAAGGAATTTTTATATTTTGCGATTATATTTTGCGAATTTATTCGTATGATAGTATATTTTTCTCTAAAAATGATGTAAGAATAGAACATTCAAGACCAGTGCCTTGTAAGGTTCTTTTTACCCAGTTTGTTCAATATTTCATGAATGATATACTGCCTATGATTGAAGAATTTATACTGAGTTCAAATAGCCAAGATTGTTTCATTGTTTTCGTGTTTCTTTTTAAACTGTTCAATATGTTTAATGGTATTATGGCAAAAAACAGGGTTGATGAATTTTTCATATCAACCAAAAACCAAGTATTACACCATTTGAATACATTTAATTCGTCTAATGTGAGGGAGGCAGATCCACAAAGCATATGGGTTTTTGCAAATGGTCTCATTTCATTTATCACTTCTCCTGAGAAAAATGGGGATGTAGTTAGTTCATTATTAGTGTTTTCTAATCACTTTTTGCGATCTCAATTTCTTGACAAACAGGTTATTGGAGCTAGAATTATTGATCAATGTTCCAGTAATACTTTAATGTCATCTATTTTTATAGAATGGGCTATTAATAGTTCATTTTCTGAGTTTGTACTAGAATCTGATCTCCATTCCAAAGTTCTTTCAATTTTAATTGATCCAATAACGAAATATTCATCTCAAAAGCCAATAAGTGCCACAAGAATTAAGTCTGTTTGGTCAAGAATCGAAGCATTACATAGTTCTGATAGGCCAGTTTTAAGGAGATTAATTGCATCAGTTTTAAGGGCTAGTGGTGTTTCCATTTCCAAAGAGTTTATTTCCGAATCAATAAATGATGAGATTGCGTCATCAGATAAGATTACTTTTTTAGTAGAACTGGTTTATAATTCTGATATTGATCAAAATACAATTTTATCTGTAGTTCAATATGTTTTTCTTCAAATTAATAAAGGCTCAATAGTAATTGACAAAGCTTTGACAAGTGTTTTATTCGAAACAAAACACTCTCATATTCAAAGCGCACTTTTCCAATACTTTTTATCAAAACTGAGCTGCTCATCATTAGATAATGCGGAGCAAGAAGGTTTTACATCCCTTATCAGGTATCTTATTAATTTACCACAAAAGATCGAAAATCAACTATTTAATATCATAATGGCTAATCTCAAAGATGTTTCAAGACATGATATTGATTATCACTTTGTTTTGTTGAATAACCTGGTTTCTCATTCTTCCAATATTAAGATTTTTCAAAAGCAACTCATTGAAATTATTCCATCATTTTTTTCCTCAATTAATGGGATCCTTTCATTAACAAAACTTATTTCTGATAGAGGACTGGAGCTATTTGACGAGTCCACATATGCAGCAATTTTTGTATTTATCAGAGCATTTCCTTTGGAAAAAATTGACAAGCTCACAGTTAAATGCTTATATCATTCTTATATTGGTTATAATATTATATGCAAGAACATTAGTAATGAGAGTCATGTAAAATCATTACCCATGAATAAGTATCAATTATTGAGGTTTCCAACAAATGGTATAACTGAGCTTATCTCAATAACATTAAGATGTAATGAAGAAATATCAAAAAGTTTTATTAGATTATTTGAGAAAGTTTTTTACCAAGGACCGCCATCATTTATTGTCTCTTTTATTGAAAAAATATCTATTGGTATCAAAGAATTTCCAAACGATTCAACACCAAAAGAAAGGCTTATTAGATTATTGCACCGAATGTGTACAATGCTATATTTAATATCAGGAGCAAACTCTGAAGAAACCCATTCAAGTATGCCATTTGTATCACCAATTACTGTATCTTTCCTCATCAAGGAAAAAGAACAGCTTAATCTTTATGTTGATCAGAATTGGTGTAAGGATTCTTTGATTTATTATTTGGCATCAAAATTAAAACAGAATCACAAATCATTCTATTTGAGATCATCAGATAACTTAATTGGAAAGAGTAAAGAATTGAAACTTTATCTTAAACCAGGCTCACAAATTTCAATAGTTGGTTTGCAGTCTATGTCAAGTGAATATACAAGAATTGTTCCATTTGAGACCAGTGATATTTTCGAATTGAATGGTACCATCAATTTTATCTATAATCTATTGAATGATAACGATAATCCCAAATTAAACGAATCAGCCTATAATTTATTATGTCTTTTGAAAACTCCAAAATTTATCAAAGAACAGACAACATCGGGCCTCTTGGCGATTATTAAATCAAAAGCAACCAATCCATTTCATGTTCGTTATATTTTGCATGAAGCTGTCAGGAGAAGCGACTTTTATGAAAAACAAGGTCTTCAAATTCTGATATCCATTATCATTAACCAAAATTTTTCTAGTATGTTTTTGGAATCAGTATTTGAGAATTTTCCAGCGGAATATCAATTTTCCGAAAATGATGAAGTTAATCAACTTATTCCTAAGCTTTTGAATGTTTATTTTTATTCTGTACCACATCAAACCACCAACATTAAGATTATGCTCCAACAAGCAGCGAAGTTTTCACCATTTGAGTTTTATTCTATTTTTGTGTCACAAAACTATTTGATTAAAGCAATTAATGAGAATAATATTGGTTTCATTGAAAGGGTGTCTTTTGTTATTGAATCTGTTTCTGAGATCAAAGACCAATTGCTAATAGATTGTTTGACTTTTCTATCACAATTCCCATGTTCTTCGGTTCTGCTTCTTCTATGCACATCTCTGATAACAATGGATAGTGATGTTTCAACATTATATCCTCTATGTTTGCATATCATTGGTGAAAGCAATAATAGTTCTTTTGTTTTTGCTTGCAAGCTCTTGTCGAAGATTAATCAGACAAACCCATCCAAATCTTTTTCAAATGATTTTATAGTTCTTTCATTGCTCAAATCATTGCCGTACATTGATGATTCTGAAAAACAAAGCTCTTTGATTGGGTTAATTTCTACATATACATCAATTGACAAAGGACTAAATTCTATTATTGAAGATTCTTTCAGTGAACTATTTAATATTAATTGTGAAAGATGGGGTTATGATACATCAATCAATGTTAAGAGTGTTACAGGTTATTCTGGTCTTCGTAATCTTGGTGCAACCTGCTATATGAACAGTACTCTTCAGTGTTTATATTGGATACATGAGTTTCAGAAGTTTGTTGTGACATCTGATTTTTCACTTGAATGGCAAAAACAATTACAAAGACTATTTTATTATATGAATTATTCTAGACTCCCTTCTGTAGATACATCATTCTTTGCACAAAACTGGAGATTTTATGACAATGAAGCATTAAATGTCAGAATGCAACAAGATGCAGTTGAGTTTGTACAGATTTTTCTTGATAGGTTTGATTCCTGTGGTTCAGCTCCATTGTTCAAAGGGAAACTTGTCAACAAAATAGTTACTCTTGATGGAATCCCAGTTTCCGAATCAACAGAACCATTTCATACATTTTCGCTTGAAGTCAAGAACTGCAATAATTTTCAAGATAGTTTCAATGTTTTCATTCAGAAAGAGATTCTGAATGGTTACAACTCAGAAGATATGGGAAAAATTGATGTATTCAGATTTGTTAGGATTAGAGAGGCGCCAAACTTTTTCATTGTTCAACTTAAAAGGTTTGAATATGATGTTCAGACATGGCAACGAATCAAAATTAGCAGCAAATATGAGTTTCCAAATACTTTTGATTTATCCCCATGTCTTGAAGATCCATCTAAACCTCTCATTTACAATCTTACTGGGATTGTCCTCCACTCTGGTAATGCTCAAGGAGGCCATTATACATCTATAATTAAGATAAATGACAAATGGGTTAAGTTTAATGACGAATCAGTATCATTTGCATCAGAAAGCCAAATAAAGGAATCATATGGTTCTGGATCATTCAATACAAATGAAGTTTTATCATCAGATATCGAGGCAGAAATGTTTAATCCGACTGACACAGTCCCAACAGCCTACCTATTGTTTTATTCTTTAGGCCAAAACACAAATACTGGCAATCACATGAAAAATAACCATATCATTGATGAAATTAATCAATCCAACAGGGATCATGCTAAATTGCAGACGATATTTTCATTGCCTATTGTTTCCTTTATGAAACAAACATCTAATATAGATTTGCTTTTGAAATACTTTTTCAAAGTTTTCTCTCATTCAAAGAATGTTTCTGTAGGTACTGAACTTGTTGATCATACATTGAGAACAATAGCGGAACAAAACAAATATGACTATACAATGCAATGGATGCTTCATAATTTATTAATAATCGATTCTATATTGACTGAGTGTACAACGGAGTCGATATTAAGCTCCTCTTTGAAATTTATAGAAGCAGTACTCTGCCAATCTAATATCAATAATGGTCTTTCATTTGTGAATCATCTTATTGAAAAAATTAGCGAGTTATCAAAGTTATGGAGAGCTATTCCAAACTATCTTAATTTAGTATTTGCCTTCTCTGAATATGATGAATCTCATACAGATTTGTTTATAAAAGGAGAGTATCATATCAAACTGTTTCAAGTTGCAACGAAACTAATACAAGAATCCAAGTCTTCAGTTTTTGTTCAAAATGCCAATTTTTCTTCAATTTTCGTATTTTTACTGAAACACTTAAGCCTTTTGTCTGAAAATTTGTTTGAAACTTTGCTATCTTCTGTGTCTGTTTTTGCTCATTCATCAATCAACTCTGATCCTTTTATTGAGTTACTTAAGAAAGGAGTTGAAACAGGGTATATCCAAAAGCAAGTGATGTATGAATCAATTATTAATTCTTCAAAAGATCCATCATCGAGCATTATTGTTTCGCTTTTCTTCCAAATGTTTATTCAGGCCAAATCCAAAGAAGAGATTCAAGCTCTTGCTCCATTGTTTATAAATTCTCCTAAAGTTTCTAAAGAGTCTCTTGTTAATGAAACAAATAGTGAAGTAAGGCGACATCCAAAAGATCCATTGAAGATCAATTGTCTCAAGTATGGAGCTCAAGTGTTTTTCTATTTGGCTACATGCGATGATGCTGCAGCAAGAGGAGCCATGGAACCCACGTATCTCGGATTTTTCCCTGGTATAGATGGTCTTCTTAATTATTCGAGATGCGAAGGAGCGCTTCCAGGAGCCAAAGAGTGCAACAAGTTTTCTTGGAATGAATCATCTAATAAGAGAATAGCAACCGGAGATGACAAGGTTTCCATGGTTTCATTTTTAATTGATACAATTGAAGCACTTGACAGTGTTAACAAGAATCCTAAAACTGTTCTATCAGGAAGGGATGGTAATTTTAGACTATGCATAATGCTAAGAGTAATCCTATATATGATCAGTAGGACAGAAAATTCTCTTCCAAGAAGGGGGTGGGAGATCCTAATACAATTGTTATATACGCTACATGAACAAAACATTCCAAATGATGCAAATTTAATTGAACTAATAAGGGTATTTCGCGTTTTTAAGTTTGATGAAAATCAAAGTTTCTTTGAAGTTCATTATGGGAGAATAGTTGAAATCATGTTTTCTACTTATGGTAATAATACAGAACTCCTGAATGACGGGAGAGTTGTATGTTTTATTGAGGGACTCAAAAACTTTTTCAAATTGAATGAGAAGTATGTTGAAACATTTTTGAAATGCAAGTATCTGCCCGATGTAATTGAATCAATACTCAAATCTAGAGCAGAATCTGCTCTAATTCTTCTTAACTTTTTGAACGAATATAAGAATATAGCCGAAGTTAAGAAATTTATTGTTGAAGTCCTTCTTCCAAGATCTAGTACTATATTGATGATTTCACCCTCTGCGGGTTCTTTATTGTTTAAGTTATCTAAAGAAACTATTCCACAAAATAGTTTACTGGGTATTTTAAATTCAGGTCTTCAAAGTTTTCTTTTGTTAAGCAAATCAGATTCATATTCAAGTTCTGGAACCAAAAAATATTTATATGAAATTCATGTTTTACTTAAAGAAGCATCATTGGAACCAACAGAAGAAATTCATAAGACTATTTCTGAGACAATCCCTGTTTTATTGGTTTTGTCTAAAGATTATTTTGTCAAAGAACTTGAATTGTTCCTTTACTCTCTCTCATTTTTAAGTTACTCTATTCATCAAAGATTAACGAATTATTGCCAAAACATTTTGGAGACCGATTATATTAACACACATCCCAGTTACATTGTTACTATCCACTCATTATTAGCACAACTATATACCAATAAATGGTCTACAGCCGAAGAAAGAGTCAATTACGGTATAGCCGCCCTAGATCTTGTGATTAATAACATATCTCTTCTCAGCAAATACTCATACCATTCTTTTCTATCTTCATTACTTGAGTTCATTCGAATCGATGGGTTAGAGATGCACGAAGTTTGGTTTATGACAGTTTATTCAATGGTGTTAAATGAAGGGCGGGGTATTGTTGAGCAAATCAGATTCCTTTCATGGGCAGTTGAATATTTACCTGAAGAGTTTATTAAGAATCTTATTCTAGATTTCAAAAATGGAAGTGTATCTAGCGACTCTTCAAGGACAAGCTATATGGGCTATTTAATGGGAGCAATTTGTACATTAGATCAAAAGTATATTGACTTCGCTATCAAAGACCTTGGCTTAACTGACATTAAGAAGACAATGAATGAGTCATATACTGTTCAAGAATCACTTAAAGGCCACCCATCCACCGACCCCGATCCCGAATTTGATGAATTTTTATATTAAAGAATCCTGTCATGAAATGAAAAAAGTTTTTAAAATTGAAAATGAAACTGGAAACCATTTCCTCCTTGGAACTCAAACTGTTGTCCACCACCACCACCGAATCCTTGACCAAACATGAACTCAAATGGATTACCTCCCATTGTTTGTCTTATAATCTCAAATGGGTCAATATCGCCAAAAGGGTTTCCCCCTTGTTGCATTGGATTATCAGGATCTTGCCCAGCATCATATAATTGTTTCTTTTGTGGATCATTCAGAACCTCATATGCAATATTAATTGCCTTCATCATTTTCTCAGCTTGATCCTTCTTTTCCTTGCCTTGAAAGCGATCTGGATGCCATTCACGTACTTTCAATTTGAAGGCTTTTGTGATTTCTGCATCTGATGCTCCTTTTTGAAGACCTAATATCGCATAGTAATCCACATGAGTTGCTTTTTTCTTCATCTCATTTGCTTTGTTAATACCATCAATGGCTCTTCTGTTGTTTGGATTCTGTCTTTGAATGGATGTGAAATCAAAGAGTGCTGCATCATAATCTCCTTGTTCCAATAATATCTCTGCTCTTTCAAGAAGAAAATCTTGGTTATCTGGGTCTGCAGCTACTGCTTTATTAAGGAGCTCAAGACCCTCATCTTTCTTGCCTCCTTGAATTAGAATTCTAGCTTCCAAGAATCTGACTTGAGCGAAAACTTGAGAATTTTCACTGCAAATCTTGGATACAGATGAGATAGCATTGTTTAAGAATTGCTGAGCTTCATTCTGCTTTTTCTTCTCTAAATACTTTTTGGCATCCTTAAGGTTCCTATTATACTCATTAGAGGCTTTAAATATAGAAGAAATATTAGAAGGAGCTCCTTTCATTTTCTTCGCTTTGGACAGCATTTTCTGGCTTTCCTCTTCCTTTCCAGCACAAAAGTTGATTAAACCTCTCCTATATAGCATTTCTCCGCTATCTGGGTTTTTATCGATCAATATCTTGCTGAGCTCATCGAATTTGGCAGTCTCACCTTTTTCCCAAGCAATTTCAGCTCTTTTTTCAATAATCGAATAAGCTCTAGGAGAAACCCTAATGATATTATCAAGAGAAGCCGAAGACTCCGATCGATTTGTGTCATATTTGGAATTCGCTTCATTGATCATTCTAGATAGATCTTGGCATTGTTGAATCAATTCATGATTATTAATTGATCTCGCATCAAGCTCTGCTAAATCCGGTTCTCCGGCCTGAATATGGGCCTTTGCTGATATCATTTTCAATAATCGCTTTTCATGATTATTTGGATGAGACTCAATCCCAAGCTTTACATCACGAATACATTCATCAATCATAAGCATGTTTAGGGCACATTCAGCTCGCATTCTGTATAGTTTTGAATCACCTTTTTTCCTCCCAGAATCTTGAATCATACTGCTCAGAGACTGGTAAGCATCCCAGAATTGATGAAAAGCCATCATCTGTTCTACTTGACCAAGTGGAGACATTTCCTGAAAAAAGAAGGCGACAAGAAAGAAAAACATTTAGTCGAAGTTACTTGGCCAGATGTACGATAAAACTGACATATGTAAAGTCATGTAATGTCATATGAAATAATTGAAACGTTTGTTTTCAATGTTTTATATTAAATATTGAATAAGACTGTATAAAATCTAAAACTTGGTGATGGATCTGGGTTATAAGGGGTGGTTCATTGATTTTTTTCGATTTGTTATGTTTTTTTACTTGAATCGTGGTATTTGTGACAAAAAGAATTCGAATATATTTTTCAAATATTTAAAACTGAAGGGATTAGGACTAATTGGAACGACATGTAACAATTATTCAACAGATTATTTTAGATCATATACAGATTCAGCAGTTAATGTTTCGAATTGCATTTTTTCAAGAACTGTGTATTATTCAGGCAATGGGGGTATTATATATAATACCGTTTCAAGTAATACAATGATAATATCGTATTCTGTATTCTATAATTGTTCAAGCACATCTGATGGAGGAGCAATATATGTTAATACTAAGAATAATACTCTAAAAATGGTTTGTGCTCATAGATGTAATGCATCAAGATATCACTTTGCATATCTAAAAACATTATCAATCAATGATATTGATTATCTTTCCTTTTCTAAATGTTCTTATGGAACAACAGGTTTCATTGTTACATTCATTATTGAAGGGGTTCAGAACTATTACAATTCTAATTGTTCTTTAAATATGGCAATGCAAACATGTGGTATTGCATTTAATAATCCAACTTTTTTGTCAAGCTTTTTTTGTACATTTTCGGAAAATATAGGAACATCATCAAGAGTCATATTATTTGGGCTTGGAAAGGGACAGTTTTCGTATGCCAACATTATAAACAATCGTTGCGGATGGGATGCTATAACTTTAAGTAGTGGGACATTCTGTTTTAATTATACAGTTTTCATAAATAACAAAATAATCCTCTTTAGAATCACTGGAACTCTTTCTATTATCAATTCAATAGTATTTCATATAGGTACCCTTACAAGTGATTCTCCAATTTTTGATTGGACAAACAATACTGATACAATTGGACCCACTTTTCAAATTCAATTCTATTCAACCCACAGTTGCCATGCTGATCTTCCAAAAACAGAAAACATCGGAACCAAACCAAACACCAAAGGAGAGACACCATACAGGACATATGACGAAGTGTGTTCATTCGATAATAGAATTAGAATCCAGGCTATTTATCTATTATCATTAATTATCATACATTAATTTCCTTAATGTGTGTTTTTTTTGGCAAATGAATTAATGTTTATTAGAAAATTGAAACTGAGATTCATTAAGTATAAAAACACAAAGCTATAATCATCTTCATTTATATCATCTTCTAGAGTTTATAGATACTCAACAATCACACAATGACCATATTCAGAAGCATATTGAAGTGGAGTTTGATAATTTGAAAAAAATCGACATACACTGTTGTTGCATTTATATCAGCTTTTTGATTTACTAGGCATTTAACAACACTAAGATATCCGTTTTCTGAAGCATATTGAAGAGGAGTCTGATTAATTATAAAAACTCAATAAAAAATATATATTAGATTTATGATTAACAAGATATTCAACAACACAAAAATGACCTTCTTTAACAGCTGTATGAAGAGGAGTACAATCATCTTAATTTTTAGCATTTATATTAACTTTTTGATTAACAATATATTTAACAACTCTAAGATGACCGGAAGCAGCAGCAAAATGAAGAGGTATCCAACAATATTTATCTTAAGCATTTATATCAGCTTTTTGATTGACTAGATATTCAACAACACTAAGATGGCCATTAATTGCAACATAATGAAGAGGAGAATGAAAAAGCACAAAACCCCAGTATTATTTTTTTACATCAACTCCGCTTTCTTTCATGAATTATTTCAATGGTAGGTTGCAAAAACGCTCAATAGTTAAAAACTGTAGTCCTTGACATAAACGAAAAAGATATAAACAACCATTACACACAGCCATTGATAAATTTTTTTCATTGATCTCGAATCCACTCACCTATAAAAGCTTAAAACATTTGATTGTACAAAAAAAACAGGAAAAGATTAATAATCAAGATGATCTGGCCGATGACTCCACGCAAATGGACTCCATTTAGCATTTTGATTCAAAAAGTGGTAACTAGGAGATCATCAATAATATCATACTTAAGAATAAACTTAATACTTGAAGGTTGATCACCATATTCAATATCGTTTGCATCCTCGAGCAAAGATTCATCAATATCATTAGGTCTGATCTTCAAAATCTTCGGTATTATTCCGAAAATAAAAGCATAACAAGAAAATGTTGCGATTTCCTAAAAATGGATAAATTTCATTAAATTCAAAAACACATCTCTTGTGCAATTGATATAACAAAACTGGACATTCATTAGATATCTCTAAAATACTTCGACGAAAAACATTGATATGGCAATATTCATCAGATAATCTCACTGCTTTTTCAAGTTGATGAGGATGAATCTTTGGTAACATAATAATTCAATACAAAACTCCATATCATCAATGAAAATTTCATCCCCATCTCCATAAAGAAAGCACTCAATTTCCATCCGAAAAAACTGATTGCTATCCAAATGATCAATCTTGAAATAAGTGTTCCCATTTGAAGCATTTGATATCCCCTAGTTTTCTGTTTATATATTAATCACCCATATTCACTCAACTTATGACTCTTTCATTGGCAACTCTGTAAATTAACGATCAATTTGACAATGTAAATATAATAACGTTCATGATTTCTCAGTCTTATCAAGATCCATTCAGTAGCATTGATGAAAATGAGATAAGTGGTAAGGCATATTATTTTGAGAATAAATACGTTCCGTATTCACCGCAGTCAAAGATTAAAACCCGACCTGAGTCTCCAAAAGACAATGATACAAAAATTTTAGTGAGAGAAAGGAAACCGATTGATACTTTTTTGGGTGCCAAAAGGGCATTTATGGCTTCACATGCAAGAAAATCCAAAGTTTCACAAGAAATTTTGAATAAAACATGGGTCAATCAAGAAAGACTCAGGAAATGGAATTATCAACAGGAAATGAAGTTTGTCGAATCAAAAAAGGCTATCCACAGCCCAGAGTATATTAGAAGACAGTCCAGATCACTTGCTTTGTCTTCGGGGATCAAAGTTGCTACGACAACAGGACCTCAAACTCACATTAAATTGCCTAGAGACGTTCAAAACACCGAATACCCTAAGAATCACATTTATTTTTGGGGATAGTCTATGATTTTTTTACTTACAATGTTTCACTCTTTAAGGATGGAAGTGTATTCGATGATTTTCTGGAAAGGTCAGGAGGCTTCTCGATTCCATTCTCATCATAAGTTTTACCTGCGCCAAATCTTTGCTGAAGATCCGTCAAAGTTCTCGCAAGATTGACTTCTTTATCCTTTGTTGCAGCAGTTCGAGCAATAGTTGCCCATCCTTTTTGAGTTTGGATATGCTTTGTGTTTTGTTTTGATGCATTTCTTTGAATCTTTTTGGTAACATCATCAAAAACAAAATGATCAATGTTATGAATAGCCTTAATCGCATTCATTGCAGATGATTGTATTTCAGGATTCCAATGATACTTGATCGTATACATTAATGATGGCAACACAATAGGCATTATGACCCTTGCTTTGTCTAATAATAATGGGACAACCTTAACATTTGTCCATATGATGAAGGATTGTTCAACAATTTTATTGTGGTCGCTTTTAGCGCATTTCGACAATACCTTCGCAAGTGGTATTGCGACAACATCAAATTCTTGTAAAGAAATGTTTTCTAGTATTTTTCCTGAAAGAGTGAGGAAGATTAATTGTTTTGCAGGGGAAGCAAAAGGCCATTTTCTAAACATATCCTTCAATATTTGTGTAGATATTCTGTTATCATATGAGATCATGAATAAAATAATACTTGTCAAACTTTCTTGAAAAGTTAAGATGTGCTTGGAGAATAAAAGGGGAACTACATGTTTGAAAAATACAGGAAAAAAGAGCTCCTTCAGAGATGGAAGTCTTTGAACATTCGTATTAAAAAAAACTAATATTGGAAAGACCGAAAATGGATAAATGGCTCCACTTAAATACATACTTAGAGTCGCGCTGAAGAATTGAAACAAGTCAAGAACATTATGAGGATATGACAAAAAATACTGTTGAAAAAACACCAAAACCATTTTTCTTTCATTAAAGTCAATGGCTCCAAGTAACTTTCTCATCATATCCAAAAAATTTCTATCAAAGTGCTCATCTTTGGGGCTGGCTGCTTGATATTTTTCAAGAATAGAATACACAATGGATAGATGGGGCCAATTGTTCTCAATTATAGATGGTTCTTCTTCGCTACAGAGGTACTTAGCGGGAACAATAGGTATTTCTCTCTTTAAATTTGATAAAAAAAAACTAAACAAAATATCAATAACTCCAATTGGTATAAGTTGAACATTATCCTTATTGGATACAACTAGAAGAATATCATTCAATTCACTCGTTTTGTTTGATTTAGCCTGAATATCAGCTTCATTATCGGTAAAATCACACAATGTACAGCAATTTCGCAACTTTTCCGCAAATATATCTATAGAATCCTTATTAAACCCTACTCCCACATCTTTAAGTTTAGGAATAATCACATCTCGATGGTTTTTATTTCTTTTTATTGGAATAACTGTCAGAAATTTCGAAACCCCAGGGTCAATATCAGTTTCTTGAACACTGGTAATCTTCTCTGCATCGGATTTCTTAATAATGCTTTTCTCTTCAATTCTGTTCACTAATACTTTGGGTTTCCTCTTGATGTTAGCAAGACTAAGTCTCGAGATTACCCCAATCCTATATCTTGATAGCATATAAATCCGGATTTATAAATAATTATACATAAACTAATCAAAATTTCAATGGACCAAGAACTATCAAAAAACAAATAACCCCTAAAAGTGCCACAAATAACCCAATTTATTTTTTCACAAAATTCTATGAAAAATTGATATTTACTTCATTCAATTTTTCTCAGAATTATTCTTTGAATATATAATATTTAAAAAAGGATAATATGCATTCATTAGCCTCTATTCTCATATTATCAGTCTAAAAACACAGTTTTAATCAATGTTGATTGTTTTCTGTATTTTGTAAACTATTGAAAAATCTAGTAGAGATAAATGAAGAAAGTGAGCAAAAAGGCACCAATTGTTGAAGAACTCGAACTCGAGTATTATAATGCACTATCAGCAAAGGAGCTTATGGAACATAAGAAAAAAGCAGTTGATTGCCTTAATATTGACCTGGCCGAGTTTATTGATGATTTGATTAAAAAAAAAGGACAAAAACAAGTTAAAAGTGTGGAAAGTATTATGATAGAATGGTTGGAGCAGGGTTTTAACATATATGTTCAGAATTTTCGAAAAAACGTCGAGATGATAATACAAAAAAAGGAAAAAGATTTGAACACAGTTAAGGAGGAATTTTGTGGGGCTCAATCAAAAGTAGATGAAAGATTTAATACCGAAATCAAAAAGAATGCTACTATATTCGAAACAAAAAAATTAGAAGGTTCATGCTACATTCCCATTAGTATCACATCTCTTCAATCAATTTCGATTAATTTAGCAAATATGAATGATTTTGAAGGAGCAAAAGAGGTTTTTGAGCAATCAAAGAAGGCCCGAGAAGAACTTATAATGAAGAGAAATGAAAACTGCACAAAATGTTACGAAGAAAGCGTTCGCAGGACATTTGCAGACAGAACAAAAGAACTACAAATTGCTCAGAATATTTATGATTCTGAAGTGGTTAAAGTGGAATTGAAATGCAGAGATGAGATAGAAATACAGATTAAAACTTTGGAAGCTGCAATCCAAAAAGATATGCAGAGTGCGATTAATAATGGTAGTTCTCAACTTAAAACTGCAAAAGAAAGAAAACAACTCTCAACAAGAATCACAAGTTATGTTAAGGATTTTATTAATATTGTAGAAGGAATTAAGAAAGAATATCAATCGTTTTTATAGAATTAAACTCATTATATACTATTTCAGCTTTTTTGGTATTAAGTGTTGAAGTTTATATTGCATGAGTGTCGAAAACGTTATTGAATCCAGCCTCTTTATTATTTCTGATTTAGTATTTGATTCTTTCTTCCGAGGAGATGAATCCCTAATTGATGTCTTCGTCTCTTTAACATTCGTCGAAGCCATGCATTTGGTAGCATGAGCTATGATTTGCTTTTTATGAATCTCAATTCGAGTTATTAAAGCTGTTTCAATTTTTGATATTTCCTTTTGAAGCTGAACATTTGAATTGTCAATACGTTTTTGATATAATGCTTCAAGTCTCGATAATTCATCCATTTGTTTCCCTAACAAATCGTGTTTCAGTTTATCAAATTTGACCTCTAGTGCCTTAAGCCGTTTATCAATCTCTTTTTCCCTAATGATTTCAGTTTCTTTCATGAGTGCATGGGCTTTTTCATATTGTCCCATTGAAGCAAGTTTGGTAGCTTCCTTTTCCTTTCTCTCCGCCTCAATAACAGGTCTAAGTTCTTCCCTATTCTTACCAATAAATATCTGTTTCTCCAAAAGAACTAGTTGTGGTATATGAACTTGTTGTTCTTTTTGCTGGAATTTCTCATCAAGCTGGGTTTGAATTTCCATTAGGATTTCCTGGTGTTGTTGAGTAACTTCCTCTAATGATTGTTTATAGTATATCATTTCCATTTCAATTAGCTCAACAAAGCCAGATTCAACTGCCGAAACGATATCAATTTTGTCATTTTGTATTCTGGATATAATGTCATCTATTTTTTGCATCTCTTTGATATTAGCTCTTTCCGAGGCATCAATTTTGGCTTCATTTAACAAAGACATGAAATCAACAGAGAATTTTTGTAGCTCTTGATAGTCAAAAGACCCATCTTTTATAGAAAGCAGCATGTGCTGCCGAAGATTAACCAGAAACGCTTCCCTTAAAGATATTACCAAAATCTTAAAACCTCTTATCTGCAAAGGTGAATACTGAGAATTTACAGTTTTTGGATTTACAGATACCACAGATCCAATTTTATTTGATCTTACTTTTCTATTCTCCTGCAAAATAGTCTCAATTTTATCTATTTGATGAACTAAACAATCCCTTAACTGTCCATCAACAGCATTAAAAGCGTTTGGCTGTTCATTCTCCATTTCTTCTTCATTATTAGCATTAGGCCGACACATTGAAGAAAGCATGCTCATGGACTTCAATGACTCAGATAAGACTGAGACAATGATATCGGAATGTTCTTTCAAAGAAGATGAAAGCTTTTCGATATCACTAATAAACATTTGGGTAATTGGTTCATCTTTTTTGGATGTTAAAGATCTTCTTGATGTCCTAGAAAGATTATCACCAGTATCCATTTCTTGAGTTTCATAATTGGGGCCATTGGCTACAAATGAAAATGCTTCATCACATAATTCATGAATTTCTTCAATCACTCGATTAATATCACTTATCAGAAGATCTTTTATTTTTTCTGCTGTGGCAGAATCTCCAAACTTGATTGATACAGAGAAGAGATCTGATAGTTTGGTAATTGGAACACTAAACAGACGTTGATTTGTCTCTAATTCAACAAATTCACATACCAACTCGCCAATCCATAACTTCAAAATTTCATCCTGAAGTTTATGCGAATCCCCCCATAACAAAGTTAAAGAAGCTAATACATTGGAAAATAGTTTCACTCGATAAGCGGGCTCAACATTTGTGCCCTCTGATGAAGACAAAAGAGAAAATAAAGATTTATATGGACCTTGAATGACATTTAATATTTCTTCATTTGATAATACATATGAAGCAACATAGCGATAAGCAAGTCTATGATTCGATAAAGCCTCCATTAAAACTTGGTTGAGTGAATCCATTAACAAATGATCAATATCTACTGATAGCTCGAAAATAATAATATAATAGTCAGTAATGATTTTGGTGAGTGTTTCGGTGTGAAGATGGATTGCCTCAAAAAACGAAAAAGATATTGTCATAATATATTGCTCAACCTCTGTTTTTTGCAAAGAATCGATCACATCAATAAAAGAGGAAAAATAAAGACCAGATAGTTCCGCAAAAAACTTATAAGCAGTAGGTATCATTGGGTCGGCTGTTTTCTCATTTATTGAGTTGACAATCTGATTCTCCAGAGATTCGCATAACTTTCCTAAACTTTGGTTAACAGTTTTTAACACTAATGAGAGCTGATTAAGTGTTATGTCAACCCTCTCGCCATCATTATTTATAAGTGATGATTTAAACTCATTCCAACAATCAATAATAATTTTTTTTGCATTCTTTAATATATAATCAGATTCCGCTAAAAAACTACGAGTTTCTTCACCTTCTTTTTGATCATTGTTCAATAACCCGGAAATAAATGAAAATTTGCTTTCCAACAAAGACATTTGATCATTAATAGGAGGAACGGCAACAAAATCAGTAATAGATTTCCTTTTCTCCAAAATGCTACTGGATGAAGACAACATTATTCTTTATTATAATCGTTACCTGGGATTAAACTTAGTTTCAGGATAAAACGAAGATGTGTGTTGTATGAAATCACCTGATATATTAGCTCCACTTTGTTGCCTCATTTCGATTTCCTTATCTCGTGCATATGAAGACCTATATATTGGTAACACTTTTGGATTTTGAGTTAAATCATCAAGTGTATCACCTAAAGTATTAGAAAACTGGAGAGAGATTGTTGCTAGTGCGTTTTGGAACTTTGATTGATGATTCATCATCCTGATTAATTGGTCGTTTTCGGTTTGTTGTGGTATTGTATTTGAAGACAAGTAAATCTCAGCAGATAATATAAGAGATTCAATGTCTTTATGTGTTTCCAGTGCAAATGGAGTTCTTTTTTTTATTTTTGGTTTGGTTCCAGAAACGTTAGCAATTTTATGTGGATTTCCGCTGTTATCTATCTCCAAACTGGTATATTTGGAGTTTTTAGATTTAAAATTGTCGTTTTTTTCTAGAATCAAGGAATCGTCAAGAACTTTTTTCATTCTCAACAATAAAAAATGATATTTTATCACATATATCTGGTTTAATTACATCATATATTCCACTGATAAGCTTGAATACGAAAACTGGTCTGTTTTTTGTAGGTCTCCAGTCCGAATAACAGTACCTAGTTGGGGCATTTCCAAAGGGTTTGGAAATATATCTGATTTATCGTAAGATATAGAGGAATCTATTATTTCCCATTCCTGTGGAGTTGGAAGAGACTCAACAATCTTGGGAAACCTGATTATTTCCACATTTCGTACACCATCAGCTTTCTGGCATATCTGTTCATGCATAATCCTATCCCTTGGATTCAAATTCTTAATTGACATTCCACATACAGGACATCTTTCGGTTTTCCTAGAAATTGAGTTTTTTTGCGCCTCTTTATCCATGCATTTATTAATATGTCTATTAGCAAGCGAAACAGACATATTACCAAGTATTTCACCACAAATGGGACATAATTGTTCACGGCATTGTTTGTTTTTCTTGTTTCCAGACTTTGTGACGCATCCGTTAACATGTATCTGTCTCCACATTGAATCCATCCCTCCTAAATCTTCTCCACAGATTGGACAAAGTGCATCAGACTCATCATCAATCATGAAGAATTTTCCTTTCCATTTGTCTGAACAAATCTCCATTTCTCCTGTTAATTCATTGATTTTAGGTGTAAAACATAAAATGAATTTGAGTGTTTTATATCTCTCCACTAGTTTTTCTATGCTTCCTCTTTCATATGGTTCAATGATATATAAATCTAATATGAATTTCCATAGTTTGATTATTAAGAATAGCTTTTTAGGATTTCTGTTTTCTTCATCAAATCAGAATATTTTTGTTTCAAAATCTCTTTTTGTTAATCATTTAGATTCATGTATTAGAATATCCGAGTATTTTCGAGACTTTTCTTCATCAAACACAGTTTCAATTAAAGCTACCAAATTCGAGAATTGCCAAAGTTTATCATCAGCTGGAGGAGCTTTATATTGTTATAATTTGAATAACAATGCCAGTATTTCTTGTTGTACTTTTATTAAATGTTCATGTTCTTCATCAATGAGTAACCCAATAAGAAATGATTACGCTGGAGGATCTATTGCATATGTTGGCAAAAGTATTTGCATGCAAATGCTAAGTTTTGAAAGTTCATCGGCTTTTAATGCATATGGAAAGTGCTTTGGAGGCTATGCAATAAACTGGGTTATGAGTATGATAACATGCTTAGCTTCATATGGAACTGGAGGGGAAATATCGATTGCAGGATCTGGCGTAGATGCCACAAGTTTGAATTCATCTTATAATTCTATAAGCCAACATGCGGGGTTTACAATTTCGTATGGTAATCCATCATTGAGTCTCAGTTACTATCACTTCGCAAATTCTGGAGGGGCTTGGTGCCATCACTATAATATTAATGACATGAATTCTCTCACAAAATCATGCAATTTTATTAATATCACTCAATCCGATAGTTTTCTTGATCTAATCAGTGGTGGAGGAATAATCGATGAATGCTATTTTTCCTTTATTGGGAACTCAATTTTTTCTTCAAGGACAATTTCTTCATATATTCTTACAAAATGCAATTTCATTGTGAATAGTATTGTCAATCCCTGCAATTCATGCTCATTTAATGTCTTAACACAAAATAGTATCATAATTCATTTGGATTGCTTTCAAGACTCCAAGAAAAGTTTGGTCCTGCCTTTAATGAATATGCTTTTCTCATTTCATGTAATAACTTTAAATAATTATTAACTCATAATAATCCGAACATTTCTTTGCTTATAATTTTAGATTAGTAATACCAAAAAAGTTGATATTTTATGGTTATTAGATGGTCATTTTGCTGTTTTATCAATATAGTCAAGAACGCCAAAACTTTGCAACATTCCAAACACAGAACGAACATGAGCATATGTCCCAACTTATCTAAATAACAGGATTATTGTTTAAGATACTAATCTTCAATAAAGAGTATTTCTTTTCCTCTACCACAATATTTATTGTCTTTAAACGTTTCCTCAGAGTGGGTTGATTGGTCTGTTAATCTCTCTAGATTCGGCCAAAGAAGACATAACCATCATTGATGGAGATTCTTCCTCTGATTTTGTTTTCATAATGGAATATACTACATTTATAATTACTATCAAAGATAATAAGCCAGATGACACAAGGAAGATTGGAAATCTTTCCTTCTTTTTTGTGTCTTCCTTAGTGTTTTCATTTGATATTGTTGGGATTACTGATTGAGGTGGAGAATCTCCAGTATTATGAGTACTCGTTGGTTTATGAATTATTGACCGTGTTGGATTTGGATTCTGAGTCATTGTTGAGCTTTGAACATTCGACAATGTTGGGGTGGGATGTAGAGTATTAGATGGTATTATTGAACAATATTGTGTTGATGTCATTGACATTTGTTGAGTGGGACTTATATATTGAGTATTTGATGGAGTTATTGAACGATATTGTGTTGATGTCATTGACATTTGTTGAGTGGGACTTATATATTGAGTGTTTGATGGAGTTATTGAACGATATTGTGTTGATGTCATTGACATTTGTTGAGTGGGACTTATATATTGAGTGTTTGATGGAGTTATTGAACGATATTGTGTTGATGTCATTGACATTTGTTGAGTGGGACTTATATATTGAGTGTTTGATGGAGTTATTGAACGATATTGTGTTGATGTCATTGACATTTGTTGAGTGGGACTTATATATTGAGTGTTTGATGGAGTTATTGAATGATATTGTGTTGATGTCATTGACATTTGTTGAGTGGGACTTATATATTGAGTATTTGATGGAGTTATTGAACGATATTGTGTTGATGTCATTGACATTTGTTGAGTGGGACTTATATATTGAGTGTTTGATGGAGTTATTGAATGATATTGTGTTGATGTCATTGACATTTGTTGAGTGG
>Ga0209639_1000440_pt1 | contig 59139 bp, 26 predicted proteins | sample EPASupsiteHSE605_FD_187268 | JGI IMG/M metagenome (GOLD analysis project Ga0209639, IMG submission 187268) | Bioremediated contaminated groundwater from EPA Superfund site, New Mexico - Sample HSE6-05 (SPAdes) (version 2) | ecosystem: Environmental > Aquatic > Deep subsurface > Groundwater >... | reverse complement strand
ATTCAGAAACTATTAACTGATCTCTTCGAATCGGTAAATTATTTGAAATCAGTACCAAAAAATCATAATCCTGTAGCTGTAATAAGACCTGGAAGACGAAACACTCACCCTTCATTGAACTGTATACAAAATAATAGAATCAAAAAGTCATATCAATGCAGTAAATGTGGAAAAACAGGGCATAATGCAGCTACATGCTTTCATAAATAAGAGCCTTAATAATAATTTGTTTTTTAAAAAGATTGAAAAAGGAAGATGATTTGATCAACTTCAGATGGACTGGTATCTTCATGGACTAAAACTTTTTAAATTGTTCACTAATAAACATATCAAACAAACCATAAACTAATGAATTATGGCCAAATAAATCCTATTCAAACGCCGGAAAAGCGATTACCCCATTATTTGTACTCCTTCCATTTTTCTCAAAATTTAATGAATTCAAAGCTTAACAATTCTAATAAATCAATCTTCACTTTTAATTCAAAAATAAGACCCCCAAAACCCCAACCTTAAGACCCCAAAAAATCCAAAAAATTCAAATTGGGGTTATTCGTGCATCCCTAAATTGGATTAGATATAGCAAGTAAAAAAATTAATCAGAATTTTAAAATTTTCATATTAAAAAAACAAAATCAGTTTAATAATCTAACTATATGATTATTTCCTTTTTTACCATGTTGAATTGATCCAATATGAGTACCTTCTAGTTTCTTCCCCAAATTTGCCCATCTTCTTGATTTATATGATGGAAATAATATACTATTATTAAACTTAGTCTCCCATTAAACATCACACACTCATCCGAATCATGTAACTTGGCAATACCAATCACCTCACCTCACCTCCAAAAATTGACCCAAATTAATCGTTAAACCCATCGTGTTACTCAATTTTCAATTGAACCGGTCAATATCAAAAAAGAAACCGCATATATCAAATGTCTGGAAAAGAAGTTGATTCAGCTTTGCTTACAAACAGTGAAGAGGAGGGATCTAACAAGACTTTTAAAGTTGCATTTTTGATTACCATGCCAGTTTTCATGGCATATGCATGCTGTTTTTCTCTTCAACATAGATTGTCCTTTGTTTTTGGTCTTACCGAAGGTGTATCTGGAGATTCGAGGTCAAAGATTTATGGTGTAGGTACATCTTTTGTGTACTTTTTCAATCTTATATTCCGTGTTTTTGGACATAACATCTTTATGGGTTGCTACACACCAAGAGTCCGTGTTATCATTTCCCTTTTTTCAATGATTGTTGGTATGATTATGCTTAGCTTTTTGTCATACTCTTCTGAACCACCAGCTCTTGCCTGGGTCTTTATATCCTATGCATTTTGTGGTGTTTGTGAAGGTTCATATGGTCCAAACATGCTTAACGTTGTTAACCATCTTGGTGATACTCGTTTATATGTTGTTCTTGCTATGCCTGTTGGTGTTGCTACAATTTCTATTGTTGCCTTCGCTTTAATGGCTAACGGTGTTCCATTCCAATGGTTCTATATCATTACAGCTATTGCTTTGGCATGTGCTATTGTTCTTTATTACTTCACCATTTTCCCATTGGTCAACGATTCATCTAATCACCAGAACGAATTCAAATTGGCTGATTTCTGGAGGGATTTGAAGGAGATTGGAAACTGGTTCCCTAAGATCTGGTGGCACTCTCTTGTATTCTTAGTCAACATGGTTTGTTTAGCATTGTTTAACCCTGGATGCACACTTTATGTTTATCAATCACGTGTTAGATTCCGGCTTTTTGGTTGGACTCTTCACCACGACTGGTTCCTATTCTTATATAATATTGGTAGCTTCCTTGGAGATTTCGTTTCCAGAAGAGTCATGAATCACAAGAAGATCATTAACCCAATTTTCTACTTCATGTTATTATGCTTTGCTTTCACAATCAATGTTTCTCTTATTCCAGAAATTGCTCCATTTGCAGCATTTGGCTTTAGCTGGGCTAATGGTGGTCTGTATTGCCAATCTACAAAATATATTAGTGAGCTATTCAAAGAGGGTTATCACCTTACCGCAACAAGTTCTTGGCTTTTCATTGGTGACATTGGATCAACTACAGGCTCAAACTTAGTTCAGTTCATTCGCCCTGTAATGGCTAAACTTAAGTCAATTATGTATTAAACATAATGATTAGAATGAATAAAATCCCCAAATTAATTTTTTTATTCTAAATATGGTATTGATTCCCATTTGTAACCCTTGACTCTCCTCCATGAGCAAAAAGCAATCCACATAACATATAATCCAGGACATAGTGCTAATATTGTAATAACACTCAATGGTAAAATCGATGATTTGGCTTCAATGAAATATATTTCAAAATATGCTGAGAGCGTTGCAAACAAAGAAAACGTACCAAACACAAACAATGATAGCCCAAGAAAAACCGACTTCCGGTGTGTCTTAGGTATAGGATCCCCAGAAGAGACCCATTTAGGAATGAATGTGACAATGTTTCTAATCAGAGAGTGGGTAGATGAGAGTTTCTTCATTCAACTTTTCTCCCAACGGTAAATAAAATGGCGGGGTAAAAAATTACAAAATTTAATATTCTTTCAAAGAGTGCTTGATTTTGCGATATGGTCATGGTATATGAGGAAACTTGATTCTGGTATCAAGAGATGGAAGTATTGTTCATCGATAGAGAGTGTAGACTTGTTCAGAAGATACTCCCAGAATTCTGTTGTCTGAGATTTGTATGATAATAAGGATAATAGAAGCCTATTTCCAAATGAATGGTAGTATTTTACGACAGTCATTATGATTCGAAAAGACAGGATGGAATTTAGCTTGTTGTCGTTTAGAAAAATACTGAGATCAGAAATTTGAGGGGATAGGGTAGAGGAGACGAGAATCGACAAACTTGTTATAACAACAGAAAATGATGATAATTCATCTGAATAAATGATTTGCTCAATATATTTATCGTTTCTACTCTCGGAGACTATGCTTGCATTCGATTCATCAAGAATTTTAAATATCTCATACTTTTCATGAAAATATAACATGAAAAACGAGTATTTTTTGATTGGTATACGGAATAATAAATTAGTCTTATTGTATGCAATTGAAAACTGAGGATCATTAGGTTTAAACATTAACAGTTTTTGAAAAACAAATGATGATAGACTAATTATCATTTCATGAGAATTTCCTATTTGGACTAACAGTGATATAGATCTTTTAAAAATAAACATGAACAAAGAAAAAAGTTGAATCTGAATTATACACCAATCTTGGTATTGATTCATGATATCCAATAGAAGGACCAATTTGGCTATTTGACTACGGAAAAAAGGGGTAATAATATTCTCATGATTGCTGGATTTAATATGATCCGAAAGATTCATTCTTATTGAAGATGTATTAATATAACATTGAATGGAAGGAAGAACACCCCTTGAAAGAATGTGAACCAGTTTTAATTGTTCGCTTATGCTATATGAACTTGAGTAACCAGAAAACATAACTCTAATATTGTATTGAGAAACCACTGCTTCAAAGCACAAGGTATCTAAGCATTGAGAAAACCTAGTTACAGTATCACTCAAAGATATTGTGCGCAACTGATAGGATAGGATCCCTACTAATTGCACATTTCGAATAATAGATACTATATATTCCGAAAACCTGGATGTCAGTCCATCTCCATTAAATACAATAAATCCATCCGAAAAAAAGGGGTAGCCATTCTTATAAAACACAAGCTTCCAATAACCACCATGTCTAATTTTAAGTCTAATAAATAGAGAGGGCTTAATAATAATCTTCATCCCATTAGCATAGACTACTGACAACGCTCCTATTTCACTGAGGTCCTTTTGAAGTTGGGAAAGAAGAATTAGGTTTTTGGCATCCTTTATTGCAGTTAATAGGGATTGTGGCATCTTTCTTTTAGTCATACTATTGAATGCAGCTAGATTTGGGGTTTCTCTATTGTCATTACCATCAATTGATGACACAATAAATCTCGGCTTAAAATTACCCCGCATGCAAATCAAAATATAATCACTCGAAAAAGAGAATGAAACATGATAAATTGGTTGCATTCTTAAAGGATTTTGAGGGAGAAAATGCTGAATATGATTTCCAAAAATAACATTAAAACCATAATACACTGTTCTTGCATTTATAAGGTAACTAAAGAAATCGGAATAAGAAAACATAGAATTAGTGAAGTCTTTGTATAATTGTTTTGTATCAATTCCCATTGACCACGAGAGATGAAAACCTGGCTTTCCAGTTTTAGAATCAATGAAAATTGAACATAAATCCGAAAGTGCATACTTTAAAACAATTTCTGATTGTGAGACTGCTACAGGAGAAAAGTTAAAAGATCCTTTAATCCTAATAGGTGTGGTAATAATCAGAGTACGAATAACAAATAACCACATATTGCGTATTCTTGTATAGCATACAGCATCTCTAAGATATGATAAAATGGTATTGAAATCTGTATCAGGTTTATCAAGATGGCATACAATGATTTGACGATCACAAAATGATAAATAATCATTAAAAAGTACACAATTGTCAGTAGTTTCAACATACTCGCTTTTCGGAGGTATAAATAATGGTGTTTTTGATCTAATTAAAACTCTATATGATACAATCTCTATTATGAACTCATTATATGGTGCAAAGTGAACACTAAAACATAGTTTCATTAATTTATCAGAGTATTTGATACTGCAACCATAGTCTTTAGCAATAAGACTTAACGATTTAACAATTTTAACAAACATAGATGTAGACACCAAATCCCTCAACTTTCCATCAATGGATTGGAATACATCGCTATCTTTGGGATCAAAGCAAATCCATTTTTTAACATACTCTTTCACCACATGATCACTTATTCTACATCCTATGGGCCACTTCACCCTAATCTGTCCAATCCTACATGTGGATTCGTCAATGATCTTAAATACTATAAAATAAAATCTTGGTGATACAACTATTACTTTGTTATCCTTGATCCGAAAACTGGCAATAGACTTAGGTAAGTTCCGAAGAAACAAATAATGATAAGACTGTTGAAATGATATACTTCTTGGAATGGAATTAGCAATTTTATCAATCCTTTCTCTATATTCCCCATCCATATTAATCACTACGCTTGTAATAGACGAAATTTTTTTCAAAAGATTCCCAAGTTGTTCTTGAGATATCTGCATACTACTTTTTCCATTTTCATCCAATTGACTATTAGCATAAAATCCTACAAAATTTAATCTTAAAATAACCAATAAGCGCGCTAATAATATTCTTGCCTTTTGGATTGCTCTTATTAAATTTCTTTTTGCAGTAACTCCAATTACTTTGGATTTATACATAGAAAGAACCAATTCTGTTTCGGTTTTAAATAGAACCCTGGAATATAGCACAGATAAACTAATGTCTTGGCTCTCTAAAGACATTAGTATCTTTAATGATTTTATATTGGCCAAATTCGGACAGAACTAAATACATAACATTTTATTGGTATATTGTTCTTGTGTTAAGTCTGGAATGAGGAGTTTGTGCTGGCTTTAAAATTCTTTTAATGCTAGGCGACAACAATGGGGATCTTTTTGTTCTGAATGAATGTGGTTCTGATGGCACAATTGATAAATCAGGATCGATACCATTATCATTGATGGATTCATGGGTCTTCGGAATAAAACCCCCTCCCATTGAAGTGAATGTTGGTCGCTGTTCGGTAATGAACCAATCATTCATCGTATTATCGAAGTTCCTGGAAGCTAATGATGTTTTGGTGCGAAGAACAGCGGCAGTTCCTCTTTTTGTACTTAGTCTAAGCCGCACATCTTCAATTGTATTCAGAGATGATGACATTTTACCTTGGTTTGTGTTAATGAGGTTTTGAATATCTTCAATTTGCTTAATTTTTTGATTCAAGTCTTCTTGGTATCTGAAAATGCCATTGTAGACGGAATCTTTTGTAAGCATATTTTGAAGTTTAATCTGATTTTCATTAATGGCCACAATCAAATCATCTTTCTCTTTCGAAAGACGAAGAAATTCTTGATGAGATTTATCAAGCTTTGAAAACAAAGAAGATCTATATTTCAGATTCTTGACATATAACGGGTCAACTGCTTCCATTACTTCCCATCGATGAACATTCCTTTTAATAGAGAACTCATGGGTCAGCGTAGCAATTCGAGTTTTTTCAAACATTAGTTCTGTCTGAACTCTATGACATTCATATTGATATATTCTAAGTCTTTCTTTCTTTTCTAAGAGTGCTTCAGTTTTGGACCTAAGTCTCCTGAGATCATTTTGCATTAGCATAATCTCACTCATCTTTTGATTAAATGAGATACTACAATTTTTCAGATATGCTTCTTGTGATTGAATCGAAGATATGATTTCATCATATTTCACTTTTTGATCATGAATCTTATCTTGAATTTGTGAAGAATTTTTTTGAGTCATAGATAACTCTTTTTGTATCTGTATTCCATCATGCTCTGCTTCATTGAGTATATGATGAAGGAGTTGTACTTCAGCTTGGAGACGGCTTATGATCCTATTTGTCGCGAGGACACATTTTTGAATCTGTGAAGAGTTCTGTTCCATTTGTTCACACTCGGCTTTTGTAACACGGCTACTTATATGAAATTCTATTGCTTTCTCAGCTAGAGCAGCCATTTTTTCTTTTGTTTGAGATTCAAATAATTCTTGTTCTAAGATTTTATCTTGATGGTACTGCATCTCTTTTTGAACTTTGCTAAGTTTCTTTTGGTATTCATCTCTCTCTTTCCTTAGTTTTTCACAAAGTTCAATTTGGTGTTCTTTCTTTTCTTTGTATGAACTCAAATCTTTGGAGTGTTGCTTCAATTGCTCTTCTGTTGTATTATTATACTCACGTGTCATCTGACACTTTGCTTCGACCTGAAAAGTGTTGGCTCTGAGAGAATCAATTTCTTCCATTAATTGAAGTACCACTTCCTTCGAATCTTGAAGATCCCCCTTTTCAATTATAGTATCACTTTTAATATTTTTAATTTGGTTCTTAATCTCATTAGTATGAAAAGATTCGTTAACCTTCTGTTTGTATTCAAATCCTAATCCGAGGTCCATTGCTGCTATCAGTCTCTGGGTTTGATGTCTTTCATTCTCATTTTTCGACAGCAAAAACGCCTTTTCGATGATTTGGTTCCTTGATTCTCTTACTAATCTTCTATATTCGAGTTTTTCTTGGGAAAGTAAAACAGATTCTTTGTTAATTTCTTCCAAATAAGAACTAGAAAGAGAAGTCTGGTTCAAAATCTCTCCCAGTTCTCGCTTTAAAACAGTAACAGTGTCATTAAACGAATTAAGCTGCTTTTGATAGGTATCTAAATCAGTAATTCTGGTATTAATTTTGTTCTTAAGTTCCATAAAATGTTTGCTTCTTCTTTGGACTCTTTCTTTAATTCCTTTTCCTTCATCTTTAACCACACTAAGAGTTGTATATGTTGTATATAATCCTTCTTTGAAACGAGTTATCATATTAGTTTTGGAGTTCTTTTTCTCAATATTATTATCATATTCGGATTTTTGTTCTTTGATAACAGGTTTAAGAATAAGAATATCTGAAGAAATACCTTCATTTTGTGCTTTAAGGCCATTTTCATGTTCTGTAACATTCTCAATAAGGCCAATAAGCTTTTCCTCTTCTTGCTTTGATATATTAATTTCTTCTTTAAGTTTGTAGGTCTTATCATTTAGTACATTAATCTGCTTTTTCATTGAGGCAATCTCAAGATTTGCTTTATCTCGTTCAATCCTAAGGTTTGAAACATCTTGAGATGCCTCAAACACAGAACCTTCTTCTCCAAACGAAAACGCCTCACCTTTTTGGACTTGGGTATTCAAGACATCCATGTCTTTTCTTAGCTTGTTAATAAGCTTTTTTGCCTTCATTTCGGAATTATAAAATGTTTGGATAAGCTTTGTTGCTTCTTCGTGTTCAGATTTCAGTTTTTGAAGAACATCTTTGTCTTGATTTGTCACACTTAAAATTGCTTTGATTTTTGACGCATTAAGAACAACCATAGCACTATATTCATGACATTTTTCTAACAAAGATATATTGTTTTTATATAAATCATCAAAAAAACGGAACATATCATTCATCGATCTCAAGTAACTGGCGCTTGTATTATTATTTTGCATCGCTTCATTTACTTTGCTAATCATTTGAGCAATTTCTTCGTGAATATTTCCTTCGGATTCAAAAGATATTTGAGTTTTTTCTTCTTTTTCCATAATAAAATACGTTAACCTTTATAGTTTATTTTCTAAGAAGCTCCAATCTCAGGAACTCAGAGAAGTTCTTGAGATGAGCTTCATCCTCAAAGGAAATAACAAGTTGTTCTGTTTGGTTTGATAACTCGACCTTGAGAACCCGTTCGTTAGCCACAAAACTCAAAACATTAGTGTAATCTATGAGGTGCCTATCATATGAGAACCCTTTTATTCCGATGTCAATTGGCCCATTTGATGATTCAAGCTGCCCATAGTAATCATCTTCACTTTCATTAATACATTTTTTCAGAGATGGTTTACGTTGGTACCTTAGATAAATCAGGAATACCAAGATTGAATCTATAAGATCACATATTCCAGATATTGGATATAATGCCGCTTTGGCCAGAGATGATGGCTGATAAGTTTGGGAAAAATGTTTAATTGCTCCAAAAGATGAACTGATAGATTGGAGCATCGCAATTAAACCTGATAAAACGCCATCAACTTTGGTATATGATTCAGAAGTCAGAATTATATGCAATAATCTACCAAAGTAGCTTATCATTGATTCAAAAATTGATAATGGGAGAGCATAAAAATTGATTATATAAGATGCAAAGCTATTAGTTGATGATCTATATAAATCAAAATTTGGTTTTATGGATCCAAACAATTCCGTATACATTATTGTGTTCAAAGACATAGAAAGCATCTTCTTCCACTCAATTCCAGCAATAATGGTTGAATAACGAAGAGGAACAGCCGATTTGATGTCAAGCAAAGGAGATTCAAAATGAATAGTATTTTTTGCAATTTCTGGGATAAAACTGATGAATAAAGGAGAAACTCTCTCTCTTGTTGGTATTATGGAAAACTCCATAGAATCTGAGTTTACTGTTATCCTCTTTGTAGAAATACATGACATAATATCTTTTGGTATAAGTTTCATTAGCATATAATTCGGATCATCAACAAAAATATCCTGAAAAATAGGGACAATGAATCCATTAAAAGAGTTTTTGGATTTTGTTTGGAATTTATAAGGCATAATATAAGTTTTCTTATGAGTACAATAGTTAAAAACACGAATAATTTTGCTAATAAGGGATAAATCTAAATTAGCCTCATAATCACTGAGTATTGCTTTCATTTCATCTAGCCTGACTAAGCCTCTCATCACCATATCAAGTCTCAAAAGAGGAGGTCCAAACTCATTTTTTGAAGAGAATATTCTTTGATAACCTTTATCTAATTCTTCATCATAAATAGTCATATTTTGCATGGATGTAGAATTTTTAAGTATATATGTTCCAATTTCTGTAATTGTATCAAACTTTGACAAAGTAATAGAACAAAGTTTTTGAGATCGCAAAGCCATACCAATATTAATTTCTTTTACGCTCATGGTTATTTTTGAAGCTATTTTGTCAATTATTGAAGATGACGACTCCTTTATTCTAACATGCGATCCTCCAAAAAGTACCAATTCTACATCATAAGTTAATCCAGATACCATGTCTATCGATTCAAATCTAGGAATTTCAACGTCAATAAAAAGTTTTCCTCCTTTTGAAGTTGACAAACAAAACACTCGAGGTATATCATAATTAGGAATAATATAAGAAATTGATGACATTGGTGGTATTACATATACTCGTGTCGAGAAGTCAACTTGACTCATTTTTATGCTTTGACAAGTATGATTTGAAATAATGTAAGGCGAGTCAGTGCCAAATTCTTGAAAACAAATAACCTTATTCTTATAAAAACTCCTGATTGAAATACTTATTATACAATTTTCAATCTCAACCAATTGATCTGAAACATTCATAAAGTTGAGTACTCTTGATTTTTCAACATCAGATAAGCAAAAAGTAAAGTCTAATGAAGGTGAACTGTAACAAATTGTTTGACATTCACCAGGTCCTAATTCAAAACAATCTTTGGAAGTAAACCAAAAAATGAGTCTTTTTGATGTTTGATTTGAAATCATTCCAATTGGTTTTATTGATAAATCATTTCCATTTTTAGAAATCAGAACAGGAATTCCAAATGAATGCTCGTTGGAAATAGGCAAAAACGAAACCTCAGGATAACTGTTCACAATTGGAGATATATAATCGTTTGAGTATGGAGACTTAACAAAAAAAGTTCTTGAGATTTTGCATAAAGAAAATTCATTAAAACAAAAATCATATAAAGAAGTACTAGGCATAGGATGATACAACAATAGATTGTCATTTTTAATGCTAGAGCTAGGTATGCTATTACGTATTTCAATGGGGATACCTGTAGAATTGAAAACTGTACCAAAAGGAACAAATAATATTTTAATCTTTTTATCCGTTATTGAATAAATTACTCTGACAAATATGGTTTCTCCATCATTCACAGGAAAAGCTATCTCATTCACTTTCATTAACATATCATTAGTTAATACGACAAAGTCAGTTAAACCTATTATCTTTATCTTGTATGTCTCAATGCATGGACGAAAACTCGAACTTGAGTTCGAATATAGTATGTAAGATTCGGTTGGAGTGTATTCGAAAAGAAGAGAAAAAGGCAATTCATTAACAAACACGCTATTATATGAAAATGAACAAGTATAAAACATAGAGACAGAATTAAATTCTTTCATAAGACAATATTCCCCATAATCAACAGTTTCATTAATAAAGACGGAAAGATTTTCATAAAATTCTTTATCATTAAATGAAATCAACAAATTATTACATGGAGATAAGAAAATGCATTCGTAAGGACCAAGTAAATCTGTTCCAATTTTGACATTAATATTTGATTTGTTTGTGATATGAAGCAGCGAATGAAAATAAAACTGCCTTTTCATTGGAGTAAATGCAATTACCATACTCGAAGGAAAAACCAAGAGAATACTTTGATTCTCAACCAAAGAAGATAATTTTACACTTCTATACTCATTATTCAATGAAATAACTATTTCATCAGAATTAATTGGATATCTACTAAAAGATGAAGAGAAGTCATCTATGAAGATTTCTGAGGAATTAAACTTGACAAAAAGTGGGAATCCAGTATCGTTAGTAAAAACAATATCTGGAACATTTTCATCATCAAAATCTATACAACTCAATATGTTTTTTGAGACTGTTTCATTTATTGCTACTTTGATCTCATTAGGAATGGAAACCCGATTTATAATTGGCTTGGAAAAAAGATCTATTTCTACATCTATTGATTCAATCGAAAGTATTTCTTCAAAATAGCACCCTATTTTTTGAGAAATTGCATCAACAGCACATTTTACAACAATAGGTTTGTTTTCCACAACACTAATAATATTAGATTTAAAGCTCAAGATCAAAACTGCTGGACCCAATAAGTGTGATGTTTGCTGTCTAATGATGATATTATATTCTTTTACTTGGCAATCAAATGAAATAGGATTTTGTTTACCAATAATCTTCGAAAAATCTAGTGAAGGGATGGTCCTAATTAAATTCACCAGTCTTAACATGTTCCAAATGGATATTTCTGAAAAAAACCTCTCAATAAAAACACAATTCTGTCCTGATTTTAGAAACTCAATTTTAGGAATAGAAAGAAGTTGAAAATTCCTATTAAACAGAGCTTTCACATTATCTAAATACCCAGTGATAAGTTTGGTTGAAGCATCTAATGATATGGAGCCTTGGATATTAAGAGATATCATATCACATGGGAATAAAAATATAATGAAAATTGGCTGTATCTCGATAGAGATGTTACCATCAATAGCACTATCTATTTCTAATGATGACAGTATTTGAAGTAATGGAAGAATTTTATAAGTATCAATACTTAAACTGAATGTTCTAACCAGTATTCCTATTTGTTTTTTGAATAAATCAAACTGAATAGTTGCTAAACTACTACTTTTAAGTGAACAATAAACCATATCAATTGATGAAACATCAATTGACCCACTTATCTCTAAGGAACTGGTAATCGCATATAAATTAATACCATTAACCTTAACATAGTCATTAATATTAATACTGTTAATTGAAGCAAATGTTTTCATAACTAAGTTTTCAGGAATCAATTGATTAATGGGAAGACTTATTGAGCTAAAATACCTAACCAAATCCGGATTTAAACTCAATGAAATACTATCTATTTGAAGGTTCATCAGAATATCCGATTGAATCATCGAGTATCCAGAGCAAGGAACTCCTTCAATGATGGTTGTTTCTCCAACAATAACATTCTGAATCATTGATATAAAACCAATTTTCTCATTTTCTGGAATAATTTTTGTTGGAGAAAGATTGGCCATTATGGTTTTTCCACCAAGAATAATTTCACACCGAATCAAATCAATATCAGCCGAGAAAGGCAGTGATGGAGATTTCAAAGGAATATATCTAAAAATATCTTTTGGAATCATGGATAGAAGCGGTAGGGGTCTGATAATTATTTCTTTAACATTAAGCATTGCAGATTTCAAATTTGTCGTTGCGACAATGTTATTACACAACAATAACGAAGAAAAATCTATCTTATCAACTTGTAAAGTTATGCAATCCTGGTTAGTTCCAGCAAAAATATTAACTGTGCTCACATTGATTGTTTGCGGAGTTTGAATTGATGGAAGGAAAAGATCAAATCTGATTGATGGAATAATTGTACGCATGGTAAAGTTTGGTGTTTGTTTCGCTATTGGAAGCAGTCGACCAACATTTTCAAATGATTGAAAAGCTGGCATTGATTCCATTAGAACACCAATATTATTGTAATTGAAACGACCAAATATTGGTTTAAGAGTGATTTGAGCACCAGTTTTAGAAATAAAAGATGAAAAAGATAGATCATCAATTAATGGAAAATCTTGCTTATCTCCATAAGAGAAACTACCTTTATTGAGCTTAATAGAGTAATGGTTATCATTTTTCAAAATATATATAGTATTAATTATTAATGATTCGTATAAAAACAAAAACTTATGATTTTTGTTCATGTTGATAAAAACCTGCGATGGAGATGTATTAACATTTAAAATGAAGGAAAACGGGCTTGATGGCTGAGAATTAAATAATTTCATTGCTTTCATGAGAATGCTTTCCAATTTTGGACTGATAAATATACTAAAAAGTTCATTCAAGTATAAATTATAATAGTTTGAAGTCACATCTATGGAAACTTTGGGCTGGAAAGCTTCTTGATCAGTATTTAAAACAATTTTAGCATTAACTCCATGCTCAGATAGCTCAATAGACTCAAATAAAGTTTTGTCTCCATAGAATAGTTTGAAGCAACAAAAACTTAAACCAATTGTTGCATGATCTTCAAGGGGATGATATGATATTTTTGGCAGACGAACAGAAAAGCCAAACCCGGGACTATCACTTGAAGTAAAAACAGATGCGGAGTAGCTATTACACAATAGCTCAAAATGACTATTATTAACAACAGATTCTAACAATAATTGGCCATCAATATTACAAAAATCTAATATTTCATTAATATCTTTGGCCTTAAGAGATTTTCTTAGCCACAAGGATGCTTTTTTCTCTGCAAACATCCTCCATATAATAATATTCCTATATGGAACGCCCAACTCAATTTGAACCAAGTCTACATCACTTGAAGGTTTCTTTGAAGCGCCTTTCCAGTGTTTGATATATAAGCGAAACTTCTTAAATAATTGTGGAAAGCTGGAAAAGCTATTTATCTGATTATTTTTTGATGCAGCCTGATGAACAAAATTCCATAATCCTTGAGCATCATCTAGGTTTGGTCTCTTTTCACTCTTCATTTTCCAAAATCTCATAAAGCGAAAATAATTTGATGAAGCAGTTAGCAAAAACTCAAGTTGCCAATCAAATAACTGCATTGCTACATCATTTAACTTAACATCAAGAATATAATCAGAATTCTGATCCTTAGCAATTATTGTCCCAAGAACCATTTGCGGGGGCATTATCCATGAGTGATTTTCATTAAATGAATTGTTCATTTGTTGATTGAACGTTGAGATAGAATCACAATCAATGGGCAATGTATCTTTGTCAAGATAAAACCCCAAATTAGCAATAATAAGTGATCTGCAAAAAGCATCGCTTGTTGGTGTTTTAGGATCATCAATTACAAGTCTTCCTAGTTGAACTCCAACAACATATCCTGTGTTGTTTCCAAAACGTATTCTGATATTTATCCTATCAATTTGTACCTTAGCTTTGCTGCTAAACCCAAAATACATTGACTTAAGGAAAGACTGACTGACCACACTCATCATTGATTTAAACTTGCTTTTAAAGATCTCATGGGCAGACAATTGATGTTCCTTCATTGCTAAAATATCTTGATAGCTGGGATAGATAGAATCATCCCAGCAGAGACAATTCAGAGACAACAACACATCCTCAATATGAATCCTCAAAGGATCAGTCATAAAGCTTTTCCATGGAATTGTAGATTTAATAGATTTTATTATACCTTTATCGACTAAAATCGGAATATCATGCTGTAACAAAGCGTATTTATTCAATTCTAAATTCTTCAATTCAAAATTGGACGACAACATCGATAAGCGCAACGAATCTTTCGTAATCCCATCAAAATAGGCCGAAATAGAGGAGTTAATTATGTCAGATATGTAGTCATTGAACATTTTCGATTTAGAATTGTTTCAATTTACGAGACAATTCCGATAATTTTTTTAGTGTCTCATCTGGTTCATATTAATGGAAATAGTTAGTTAAAACGTCTAGATTCGTTTTTATCAGGTTAAAAGGACTTTAAGAGTTCAAGCCCAAAATTTACCCATATAATTGAATGAATATAGAAGAGCTCCAAACAGTGAATTCTTCGCTCGATAAGTTTTTATTTCCAGGGATTTTGCCTAAGCTTTGCCAAATAGATGAAAAATCTGGTGATATTTCGGAAAAAATATTAATACAGAATCGACAGACATGCTATCTTTTTTATTTAACGGAGAATCCAGAGCATGTTTGTCGAGTTGTGAACCAAGATAAGCTTTATCATAGTGCATCTTTATTGCCTATTGATGCATTGAGGGTTTTTGAACCCCTCGAAGTGCAATCAATAACGTTATTATTGAAAGTATTGCTTTCCGATCCTCCGCGATTTGTTGATTCGGTTATTAAATGCTCTAAGTGTACAGGCTTCAGATCGCTCATTTTACTTTCAATACCATCTGTTTTTGCATTTTTTTCTTCGAAGGAAGCAATTTCGTTTTCATATAATTTTTATGCTGATTTATATCCAAAAGTATCATTTGAAGACTATTGCAAAATTGTTTTTCCCTTTTTCAATTCGAGCTGCATATCTCGGTTTTCCGAGCTTGTTTTTAACAAGTTGTTTTGGTCCAATTTTTCTCCAAAATCCGAAATTTGCCAGTTTTGTCAGTGTTTAATTGATGTATCCTCCAAGCACATAGGATATCTTCCAGAACCTCACCTTGTTTTACTGCGGATACTATCTCTTCAATGGAACATAGTTAAGCTTTGGCAACTCTTGATCAGAGTTTTATTATTCCCTCAGCTTAGGATTTATTCCCAAACATCTCCTTTTATTTATAATCCTTTAGCAACATTTGATATCAAGGGAATAGGATCTTTTTTGTTTGATATTGGTGTGAAAAAGACACAAAACATTGTATTGCCGAATTTATCTTTCAATAACTCATATTATGAGATTCCAGATACTTTTGTTCCTTATGATCATACTTTTGCATTGGACCTAGTTTTAACCCTTGCTGATATTGATAGTCTCATGATGATGCAAGTTGATGTCCCACATCATACGAAAAGGCTTCAAGATTTATGTATTCAAAGCAAAGTTGATCCATTTTTGCCTTTCAAGATTCATTTTTACCCAAGGATGTTGAAACCACCCACTTTTTCTTTCAGACCCCTATTTAGTTTTTCTCAGAAATTCCAATCATCAGAATCACCTTCTATTTTAGCTCAATTATGGTCTACTTTTGAATCAGCTGCCGAATTGTTGCGCAAAAGACCTCTTGAGTTATTAATGGAGGACCCAATTAAGACATATGATCAGCTACTGAACATTAAAATTAACAAACAATCAAACAAAGATTTCTTAAAGAAATATGGGCTTGAGAAAAGTGTCGCTGAATTAACATCAAATGCAAATTTTTTAGAGCAATTGTTACTGCATGCAATGTTTCAAGATGGTTTGGTTAAGTGGAATGAAACATGCTCATTTCATAATCTTCAAACTTCATTTTTTGTTGCTCAATCAAACTATTTCTCTTCGAAAATGACAAAACCAGATCATATATACATGAATTTTTGGGATTCAATTCTTTCATTTCCTGAGCTCAATAATATCAGATACTGGAGTGCCTTGATTTGCTTAGATAATATCGAGAATATTATTGTTAAAAAGTACCAGAAAGAATTGACTCATCTTGAAAATTTGTACAAAAAGTATTTAAGACGTAAAAAGAGCATGATGGAAATAGCTCCAGCATTTAAATCCAAAGTGCTAATGCAACATATGTGGGAAACAAATGGAATTCTCCAATTTGCTTCCAATTCGACTCCTCTTTTAACCCGATATATTATACTTTCTACTTTTCTTGAAGAAGTGGAAAGAATGTCAATAGCTTCTGGATATGGCGATAACCCAGAAAAGATATCTGAAATCATCAAGTTTTCTTTTGTGGAAGGTAGCTATGTGTGGATATTAAGAACCGTTGCCTTGTTGGATGGCGTTCTTTTCTCCGATGATAGATTTGAAGGAACAAGACAGCCTATTCTATTCGATAGGTGGAAGAGATTTACAGCCGTGTTTATCCAATTCATGGGAGACGATGTCTCTCTTGTTTCGTCATATGGGAAATTAGTGTCAAGTGGCAACCTGAAATTTGATTAGTTGTAAAACTGTTTTTTTCGATTATTTTTCTAAAATTCAGACTGTTCATTATAGTCCTAGAAGGAGCAATAGCCAGATATCAAAGCCCAAAAAATCTACAATTGTAAGGTCTCCAAATGTTAGATCTGGAAGACCGGGGATGATTGATAATTCTTATATAACGGGGATTGTTGATGAACTCCAGAAATCGAATAAGAGACTAAAAAACACAATAGATTGTTTAACAGGCGCTATATCATCGAAAGAAAAGAGGTTAATGCTTTATAAAGATTTCGAAAAGGACTTAACAGATGGATTATCCAAATTGGAGAAGAGGCATCAAAAACTCATGGAAATCGAAAAGAATGTTTTGAGTTTTGCACCACCAGAATCCTGTGGCTCCAATAAAGGCGATAAAAAGCAATTAATGACAGAAGAACATAAGTATTTAAGAGAATGTACACTATCATATGAAAGAAGGATTCTCCTAAGCAGAATGAAGTTGAGATTGTACCATGATAGGAGAGATCTTTCAATGTTGAGGAAGAACCTAAATGCATTTGAAGGAGGAGGGTTCTCAAGAGAAGAGGACGAGAAGATAGAGCATTCTCTTAAAACCCAAATCAAGAACCTTAAACATTATATTAACCATGAAAAATACCGAATTGCTCGAGAAAAGCATCCACTAGCCAGAGAACACGAAGCAGCAGCCATCATTCAAGCTTTTTGGAGGGGATATATCACCAGAAGAAACCTGAAAACCAAGAAAACACGACAAAACTCGGCAAGAGAAGATGTAAAACACTAATATTTAATGAGTTTACCTAAAACAGCTCTAGAAGACTGGATTGAAGAATATGATTCTTTTCCTAACTATGTGACAAACATGCAAGAATTCACATTATATTGCAATGAGAACAATGGACAAAAGAAGTATTTAGGCCAGTTTGCAAATGATGATATTGTCTGGAAAACACAGAGGGAGATTTTTGAAATGGCAATGCATATCGGATCTTCATTAGTAATGAAGGGGTTGAAACCTGGAGATAGAGTTGGTGTTTATAGCGAGAATCGTATGGAATCTGTAGTTTTGCTACAGGCTTGCCATCTTTTTGGCTTTGTATCGGTTTTTACTTTTGATAGTTCCATTAGAACCTATCCCCGATTCACATTATATGATGCAGAAGTTTCGTGCATTTATATCTCATCCCAAAAATCATCCAATTTTGATAAATTATTTGAGGGTCCATTTACTCACATCAAGTTTATAATAATGAACGAAATCAAATCTGGATGCCCGTATCCTATCGAGTTATTCAATGAAATGCTTAATAGCCCAATTATCCCACTGCCATCCATATCCCCTACTGATGATTGCACGATTTGCTACTCTTCTGGCACTGTTGGAGCGCCAAAAGGAGTTGTTCTATCGAACAAGACAATGATTAATGGCGTTAAATACATTAAATGCTCAGTACCTGTTGAATCAAGGAGTACCCATGTGTCATTTCTACCTATCGCTCATATATTGGAAAGAATCGGAGTTCTAATCTTTGAATTTAGGGCCGCAAGAATTGTATTTGCTTCAAATGGAGCGAAAGATTGTATATCTGATATGAAAAAGGCTCAAGTCAGCGGCGGCCCCATTATTCCTATGGTTTTATCTAATCTCCATAAGAAAATAATCGAAGGCGCGGATACCAAAGTTAAAAAGGGAATCTATAAGGTTTCATTTTCTTTAGCCAGGTTTTGTAGATTCTTTGGGTTTCAAAGTAGAATATCCGATCTTCTCTTGTTTAACAAGATTAAAGAAAAGACTTTAGGTCACAGTTTGAAATGGTTTGCTGTTGCAGGAGATGTTTTTGACAAAGAAGCCCATGAAGACCTTCTTTTAATATATGGTGCTTCAATATGCCCTATATATGGTTTAAGTGAATTTGCTGGACCATTAACTGTAACTCCTGAGAGGGAAATCAAACCAGGAACAGTTGGAAGGGTTCTTCCTCATATTAACATAAAATTCGGTGAACATAATGAGATTATGGTTAAATCCGAAACAATACTTTCTAGGTACTGGAAAAACGAAGAAATCCTTAGGAAAAGCTACCAAGGAGAATGGTTTAGGACAGGAGATAGGGGAGAAATTGATAATAATGGACATTTGATTGTTACAGGCCGAGCCTATGATATTTGCGAATTTGAGCCAGGGGTTGAGTTGGCAATTCCATTTTTAAGATTTACCTATAGAAAGTATGAGCTTGTGGGTGACATTTTCATCAAACCTCTTGAAGAGTTTAACAGTTTGATTGCAATTATATATGTTCAGAAGAATATTGTCGAACATTACTTTAGGAAAACGGATATATCTCAAGAAGAGTATTGCTCATTGATTCTTGAGGCAGATTTCATCGAGTGGATGAAAAAATATGTAAATGAATATGGTGCCGCAAATAGGTTAAACAAAGGTTCAGAATTAGCAGCCATAAGACTCACAGCAATTGAGTTTTCTGCAGAAAATGGATTCCAAACAGCAACAGGCAAATTCAGAGTCGGAGAGTTTAATCAGCGATTCCAAAATGAGATTGAGAGTATGATATTAGAGATTCGACTTAAAAAAGAGAGTAAACAATAACGGGTTTAATCTAATAATCTAACATCATCGATATTATGTGGACCCTTAACAGTGTTAATTACAGATAGAATCCTACACAAAACAAGAAGAAATGTCACAACGAGTAATATAAAAATTGTCCAAACAAGTTTGAGTGTAAAAGGCGATTCATATGGTACATACTCTCCTGGTGTTTCTTTGACGAATATTTCAACAGTCATTGGATCAAATGGCTCAAACCTATCACTTGATGATGGCGATATTTGGAGTCCAAATTGTTTATCAGATGGAACACAGTTATCATAAACCTGATATCCAAGATTTCTCATAAAAATCCTACTTAAAATTTTTCTGCTTTTTGTCGAGAGAATTGAAACTGCTGTCGAAGTTGAATATCCATCGTCGAGAATACGACTGAGATGAAGAGCATATTGAATTTTCAAAGTTTTGATTTCTGAAGATATGATGGTGCCATTTTTCGGTTGAATGATACCTATTGGATATGGGTTAGAATAGTTTAGGGAAATTTTGGCAGTATATCCGTATTGAGGATCTATCGATTCAACAACCAATTTCATTGGCAAACCATTCACAAAAACGGAAGGAACATAACTCAGTGAAATATGGGTATAATTAGAATTGTAATAGGCCTTAATTTTGACTCGGTCTTTACCAGACTCTGATTCGAGATAAACAAGATAATTCTTACCTTTCACTTCATTTTTAACACTGACATTAACCTTAAAAGATGTTCCTGCAACGAAAGGAACAGGTTCAGAGTCTATGAACTGAACATATGTATCATTAAGTGACGTATATGGATTGGTTCCGTTTCTTTTATTGATCAAACTTGTACTAGGCTGATTTTCAACACAATAAAAAACCAGTCCTGCCATAGTTATAAGGCCTCTATTTGTATCATCGGTTTCTTTAAATCTAATAGTCCATTCGCCATTTGGATTTTCACCCAAAAACTTATATGAAGGGAATTCCATTTTTCTAATATCAAGTAAAAGATCTGATTCACTAAGAATCTTCATCTCACAAATCGTACCACTAGGAGATATTAGATGGGGATTCAAAGATCCAAAACCGAGATCTCGAGACTCCAAAAGTAAACTTACGTGAATAACAGAATGTAGATCAGATTGATTAAACAAAATTTTCACATCTGGTTCTCCAGTATCAAGAATCATATTAAGTTTTGATATAGTCCTATTAACTTTAAAAATCTTCCCAACAGAATTCCAAGTAAGCGCTAAATCTACAGCCTTTCCGAGGTTGAGTCTCCCAAATCCCATCCTCCTATTATATTGCAAACCAAAAGCATTCACATCCCAAAGCAATGAGTCTGGTTGAGGTATATCACTTGTCATTGCTGTAATATAAAACAAATCTGCTAATTGCAAATCAGGCTTAGCTTCCATTATTACAGCTAACCCTCCAGCAAATATTGAAGCACTAAGATTATTTGAAGTATAATTAGATATACAACTAGAATCATTAATTGGAGATGCTGATGGTATATTCGCCATATCAGAAACAGGACACCCCATAAATATTCCTGTGCCTTCGGCTCCATGGTTCAATGGAAGTCCCCTATTGTTTATCCCAGAAATAGAAAAAACAAGAGGCCACCTACCAGGAGGGGAAAAAAGGATATCAGAAACATTTCCAGACCCAGCTGGCACTATAATCGGATGGGCCCAGCTATCATTTGTGGGTGAATACAGACAATCATTAGCTAAACTATAATCAAGAATAGAAGGTTCAATATATCGACAAAAACGATTTTGGCAATTAGTTTCTTGGTATGAAAGCAAGCCAATATGCCATTTCTCGCTTCTATGACAGACTACATACATTAAATCTTCTTTGTAATCTGTCGAATTATAGAAATAATAACTGCCAACACGAGAATCAACTGCAATTCCTGTAGAATTACATGTACCTGGTTTTCCTGCTGCAATCATTAAGCTTGATTGTCCAATCAAATTTTTTTCTGGATTAATAACTTCGGAAATAGTGCTATCATCGAAAATATTCCGAAATTCATCATTAATCGATCTATTTGATATAGAAATATGAGTTGGCCGAGCTCCATCAGCCATAACGTTAATAACAATGTTCTTCCCTGTGTATACATTAGTAATAGGACCAGTCCAATTTATATCTTCATTAGCCAGCCCATTGAAGGATTCCCCGTAGTTTTTAAGCCACCAATAGCACAAAACAAACACGAAAAGCATTTTACAAAACAACTTATAATCGCCCTGTTACTAAATAAGTGTTGACGCTTCCTCCTTTGATCTCTACAAGTCCTCTCTCCTTAATTTTGAATGTGTTTCCGTATATTAATTCGTAAACTGGCCTTGAGATATGGACAGCCATTGGGACTCCATGATGCTCCATTTGCTGGGCCATGTTTATTGTTGGACCCAATATTTCGAAAGTTGGCTTTCCTATTCCAAGTACACCTCCAACTACTGGTCCTCCTGTGTTGATTCCTACTCTGATTTTCAGGTTTTGGTTTAGTTCTTTGTTCAGGTCTTCAATGGCACTAATTACATCAAGTCCGAAATCCACAGCCTCTTTTGCATGAACGATGGGTTGGTTTATTTCGGAAAATACTCCTCCAGCTGCAATATAGCAATCTCCAACGCACTTGATTTTTGTCATGGTCGAATATTTCGCAACCAGCATATCATATTTTTGAAACATATTGTTTAGGGTTGACATTACCATCGAGGCAGGAAGAGATCCGCACCATGGAGTGAATTCTACGATGTCTATGAACACAATAGAGACAGATTGAATTGCAAAACTAATATTTTTCTCTCCTTTTTGAACTCTAGGAACCAATGATGGAGGAAGGATAGACGATAATAGTTCATCACTTTTTGCTCTTTCTTCTCTAATCAAAGTATTGTATCTTACTGTTTGTGTGATGTCTCTAAGTGTAATTGCTATGTCGGTTTCGTTAATATGATAACAAGAAATCTTATATGTATTGCATGTTTGGTCTGGAAGAGTTTCTTGAATCTCAGAATTGCTACCATTGATCAACTGGATAATGTTCCCAAAGTCTCCTTGGAACCTTTCATTTGTAATTATATCACCAATCAGTTTTTTGCTCTCATTATTAATGTTGAACTTTTTCTGGAATTCATTATTACATAACTTGATTGTCCCATCAACAGATAGTATTGCAATTGGATCCGGTAGACAGTTGTATATTAGGTCGTAGAAATCTTCATCTCTTTTTGAGGTTATGCCTTTTGCTTGGGAAAAGTTACCGGAAAGGATAGATACAATTTTTGGTGTTTGCATTACAGTAGTCGGAGGGCAGTGCTGTAGCATACTGAGAACAAATCTCATATGAGATTCAATGTCAGATATTTTCATAAGCAAAAGAACTTCTACTATTATTGCCACTAGTATGCATATGATAACAATAATATTGTCTGATGATTGTTTGTTCTGCATTTGAGCTTTAATTGTGGGTACTATTTGGTTAGCCATCGGAGCAAAAAACTCTTCATATACTGGATATATCATAAAATCCCAAACAATTCTGAGGGATGGGTCTTTTGAATCAAGTGATGAATTCATCTGTATGCTTTCTTGTAGATTTCTGATTAGCAATGGCACCATCATGTTAAAAACGTTATCAACCTGAGTGCACTTTAATTCTTCAATTAAGCTTCTTGTGGTGTTTGTTCTTGGTTGGCACATTGAAACTTGATTTGCCCTCTCCAAAATTTCCGAAAATCCAAGAAATGGTGTTTCTCCTTCTTTTTGTCCTCCATACCAAGAAAGATGGAAATAATCTGTGGCTCTTGTGATTCTATTCTCGATAACGTCTCTATATTGTTCTTGATTTAATAATTTGTAATAATGATCTCCATAACTTGCTGAAAAATAATTCATCATAGCAATAGCGCTAAACATTTCTCCAAATGCAGCATGAAGGTAATCTATATGTGGAACAGATTCTAATAGCGTTTGAGTTTGGAAGATTCCTATTTGATATAGTACATAAGTACAATAAAAATGTAATCCACATAGGATGATCGAGCAAATAATTATTGGAAGACCATCTGAAGAAGAATTATAACCAGAACCAGCAGTGCTAAGCACTTTAAGAATGTTTTCTTCCTGCTTTGATAGTTCAGAGTCTTTATTTGTTGTTGATGAACTATCTCCTTCTTTTTTAATTACCCTCATGTTTTCTGCTATCGAGGATACAACATTTTTCGGCAAAGATGTTAAACACCTATATACCTCAGTTTTATTTGATTCAATGCTTTTCAATTCATTTTGCATTAGACCAAAGTAACCTAGTATTGCAATAGCCACAAGAATTACCAATAGATATTTGAATAGTGTGTTATATTCATTATTATTCTCCTTAATATAATCAATAAGGATAGAAAGGGCTTTGTTCATTCCTAAAGTTAATGATTCCAAATTTTTCAAAACATTCATCATCATTGTTGATTCAAGAATATCATATGTCATTGCTGATTCATTGATCTTCGTTACTTTCTCTATTTGGAGTAAGTAATCAACCAAAGCAGTTTGAATACTATACTGCCCATATGTGATTTCTGTAAGGCTTTTGTACATGCTGTAATTTAGAGTTGGATTAAAGAATATGGCTTTGGAATCACTAATTAGTTTTACATCTTTTTTGTAGTTTCTTATTGTACCGATGATTTGATCTGATTCAGCCATTTGAATAAGCAAAAACTTCAGTTGGTCTATTGAATTCCAAGAACTTCCCAAATATAAAGGTAGTTTTTCAGTTAATGGGTCTGATCTTTGGACAATATCCAAAGATTGTAAGACATATCTCCCAACGAATGTTGTCGCTAAAACACAAAATTGCCTAATTCTTGCAACTTCAAATACATATTTAATTGGAGACATTAGATCATCAAAAAAGAATTGGAAAGCAATTATTATTCCAACAAAAGCTGAAACAAAGAACAGAGTTAAGAATAGAATTCTACTTATGAAAGTTGATCTAATTGATGGGAAAGACAAGGTATCAATTTTTTCTTTCAGTATTCCAACAGCTTTTCGTTTCGTTTCGTCTGCTACATCAATATCGATTTCTGTCATAGTTAATTGAAAATTATCTCCTGTTTGAAAATGTGATTGATTGTTCTGTCTCTTTTTGGTGTTTATTTCCGAAGGAAGTGATTCAAATGCTTGTAAACCAAGCTCATGAATATGATCAGGGTTAACTAAGATACCCTTTTGAAGTAAGTTTGTCTTTTCCATCATATCCATACCTCTCTCATGATCAGCTCGGATCTCAATCAAGAATCTTGAATAAGCTCTTGTTACAAACCTGTTATTGGGAAACTGGCCGAATAAATGTTTGAAATCAGCATCATTATTGTCAATCGCTATGTTCGCCTTTTTGGCCGCTGGTTCAATTTCTTGTATATTTCCTTGAATTGCGATATCCCATAAGTGCCTAATTTTATGTTTTGTTCCCTGGATTCTTTTCGAAATGCTATTTAATTTATCCTTCAGAACTGGACACATATCAAATTCTCTCTCTCTCGAGATCATAATAGATTCCATCTTAATTGTCCTTGCATTATTACCTTTTAGTTTGAGTTTAGAAACCGAGTGAAAGATCCATGCCAGTGTTTGGTTTTCTTCAGGGAAAATGCTTACAAATTTTGCAAAAGAAAACCAAATATCTGTTTCTTTTTCCCATTTATTTGTTGCGAGTTTGAATGCCAACCAGTTCAAACATATTGGATGAGCAACATGATATCCACTTATCATCATTGCTAAAAACTCATTTGTGGATCTGATTTCTTCAAATGCTTCCTCAGATTCCATAATTCTATCAAGTAGTTCAAGATGAGAAGCCATTTTATTTGAATAAAACGACTCTCCAATTAGGATTAAAGCAATGAAAATTGATCCTGAAATGAAATATATGTACATTTTCATTAGTTGGTTAGTATATAAAAATATTGAAATTAACACTGTATTGAGAAACCCCGTTAGGCAAGATGCAATGAACAAACTTTTCGAAGTTTTATGTATGAATCCTCCACATGAATTCCCAATTTTTATATAGAATAAATACAATAGCATCATAAGAAGAACAGATATTTGTTGAATACCTTTTGGAGCATAAGATACAGAAGCAGAAATGAGTGTGGTTATTGGGGCAGCAATAAACAAATAATTTTGGGGATTTGTTGACACAGTCATCATAGATCCAGGTCTGAAAGCAATTCCTTGTGATGAAATATTAACAACAACAACAATGTATATTATAGTAACAGTAATTACTAGAAAGAATTGTAGTAGAGAATCATAACTGGATTCAACAAAGAACCTATTTGATGTAAATACACTAATAATGTATAATTCAGCACAATGAAAAACTTCCCCAAAGGTAGAAAAATAACCAGTGACCACTGTAGACAACCAAAATGGGAGTTTTGATTTGCTTTTTAAAACTTGACTTGCAATAATGAGAGTAATGATTACTGTTAGTTTCACAACCAAATACATATATGTCATTAGATTTGCTGATGATATGACCAATCTAAATGGAACGAAGTAGGCACAAATTGAAAACAATGAGGTCATTGTAGATGATTGTCCAGTTTTATCCCACAAAATATTTGATGACAAACAAAATGAAGGCCCAATGAATTGTAATACGCGGATTACGGTGATCAATGAAACTATTGGAACATTAGGTGATACATTATACATATAAGAAAACAATCTCAACATGTCAACTTTAATCACCCCCAAAATCCCTTTTTTGATCATCCCTTGGTATTTTTTCCCATTCTGAGATTCAAGAGAGCTGGATAATGATATCACAGTGCTTTGCATTGATGATTCATCTTTCATTATTGTGAATGAATATTCATCGAGTTTTTTTAATTCAATTAATGAATTGATTATTGACTTTTCAATGTAAATCTGAGTCAATTGAGAATTAAAATATCAATTAATTCTAGACTATCGTAGATTAATGTTGAATTATTTCAAAAAGGTTTTGAATAGAATTTTTGGTCAATTCAAATTTCATAGATTTTCATGGACGCAGATTCATCTGTGATATCGAAAAGCGGAGTTTCAGTAACAAGCAATAAGAGCACCATATATAATGAGCGGAAAGAAGCTTCAAACACAGAAGCTTTGTTTTCATTCTTTGATCAAGTAAGCCAAAAAATTAAGATTCCTTCAATAATGTATCAGTTGGCATTTTTCTACTCAATGTTTCAGCAGTTAGTTATTTCTTTATGGATTCCATTCAAGGTTTTGCCAGAGGAGAACAAGAATCTCATTTCTTACCTTGAAAGATTGGCCTTTTTCGTTGATTCAAAGTCTGATTATAGTTTATATTTCTCCGTTTTTATCACTATTGTTCTTTTATCATTATTATCCCTTGTTTTAGTGGTTTTCCAGGTTATATATTTTAAGAAAAACCGGAGATTCATGAAATGGTCATTGTATCCAACGCGATTTGTTTTAGAATTTTTACCTCCTGTGCTTTTAAGCGTCATCTCAAATGTTTTTGCCTACTTTTTTCCAAGGATAGAATCAACCAATTATAGTATCATCGAATTACTAATCGTGGTAATGTCAGGGTTATCATATCTTTATCTTTCTGCAACATTTACAATTTCTCACAAACTCAGCACAATTTCAATCAATATCGAAGATAATTCTTTCTCCTCATATGATTCGGGATTTCTTATTAATATATTTGCTATTCATCCAATTTTTCGGTTTATAAGCATATGGTTCTCAAGGCAGGAAAAATATACATGGTATTTTCACTACATCATTCATATTCTCTTCACTGGATATTCTATTTCATTATTGAAAAATTTCCCTTTTGTTTCAACATTTATAAATGTTTTATCAGGGAGCTTGTCTTCTGGCCTTATCATTAGTACAATCATTTCATTGTTACCCTTGTCTTTGGAAAAGTATTATCCATATCATTTAATTGGAATAATAATTCTTAGTTATATCATTTTTCACCTTATACATAAAAATTTTGTATCGAAAGTTGTATCTGATTTGGCATATGATGGCTCTCGAAATATATGTGAATCTAAAGATGCAGAACCTTCAATTGCAATATTAGGAGAAGATGAGAAAAATCTAAGATTGTCTCAATTAGGATTTGAAACTAATTCACAGAAAATGAAAAATTACTTACATTATGGACTTGCCAATTATTGTGATATGTTTATTGATTTCTCTCTTTTTAAATATCTGAGCCAAATTCTTCATCAAACAAGAAATTTGTGTTATCTCTTAAGGATTGTGTGCTTTTTCCCTTCTGAATCTCAAATTCATAATAAACTTTCATCACTGTTGTCCAAAAAACGAGATATTTCTTTCACAGAAAGATTCTTAATTTTTCAAGATAGAAGAATTAAACTAATGCGCCAATCATCTTCATCATGTTCTGCCATTGATAAACTGATGAAAATGAAACAGCTTACTCAAAAATGCGAAATTGAAGTGAAGTCTCTTTGGAACAGTAATGACTTTGGGTTTTCCTCTTTGGAAAAATCTAATCAAAGTGTTTCCCAAATTGGTTTTTTATGGGAAGAAGCAATCAAGGATTTTCCAAATAGCACAACCCATTTGGAAGAGTATAATAAGTTTTTAATTGAATGCTCAACTGATTTTGGAAAGGCAGTACTCATGAAATATCGTGCAAATTTGATTGAGACTGGGCAAAGTTTTTCAATAGATTATTGTTATAAATCAATGATAAGGTGTTATCCAGGATTTCTGAAAAAGAAAATTTTGGATGTTCATGGTAATCAATTGCTGAAAAAAGTTGGTAAAGGGACAAATAATCATTCATCGAACAATCACTCAAACCTTTCATCAAATGGATCGAGTTCACAATCCACTATTGATGCAAAACTTGAGGAAGAAATTGCCCGATCATTATTCCAAAAAGCAAAAACTAGGCTTGCTCTACAAGATGCTACACAAAATTTTGTTGCTAATAGCTCATCGTTAATGAGCTATGTTAACTCAATTGTACTAATTATCAGTGTCATTTCATTTATTGTTGTTTTTATTGTTTTAAGAGACTTTTTTACTGGGAGAAGAGCTTCTAATGAAAGAACTGTTATTCTTAACAATTGTCATTTTGGTTTTTCATTATCAACTTTATTTAATATTCTCTATTGGGCCAATGGAACTTCACCAAGAAGAGTACATTTTTCTGATTATGATTTGCAGTTATTTAAAAATGAGACAGGAGATGATAGCTACTTCAAACCCGGTTGGTCTTTTTCTTTTGCAAGTATTAATTATAACACTGAATCTAGGAAAAGTTATAGGAGTTTTATTAGTTCAATGACAGAGTTAGCATTATCCAATGTTAATATTTATGAATTAACTACGATTTTGCTAAGCAAATCTGTTCCAATACCTTTTTGTGTTCAAGGAACCCCAATGAATCCTGTTAATTTCGATTTCAAGTCAATTTTAGCATATCAATACCTTGTTCAAAGTATTTTGATTTCGAAGGATAATTTCAATGATTGGTGGACAAATGAAGAATATTTTTGTTCTTTATTCTCAACCTTTCCATTCGTAACATCATCATTTCAGACACTGCGTTTTAATGTGAACAATCATCAAAAAAGTTCAACCTTGATTGTTGAAAGTACATTGAATACTCTATCATATGCATTTCCTATAACTAATTTCCTTGTATGCTTCTTTCCGATAATGGTTATGATTGTTTTGTATTACAAGGAAATAACCAAACTTTTTGAAATGATGAAAAAAATTGACATACAATATAGGCAATCAGCTACACAGCCACTTTCAAAGAGCACTGAAGAAGAAGAAAATCTTTTTCAATCTGATGATACATCCAAGAAATCATCCATGATTCCCGTTTATATAATTGTTTATATTTTTTTCCTATCTATAGTTATCTTTATCTCGACAGAAGTATTTTCAAGAGCTAAAGATCTTAATACCAAATTCTTTTTGAATTCTCAATGGTCTTATCTATCTTCAATGAGGTCTTCATTAATTGCAGATTCTATCCTTTTGATAATCCAATCAATATTCTTAGAAGATGCTACTTTGTCCACAACAAAAGCATTTAACAAAACATATGTTTCAGCTAAATTAACAACATTTCTCTCAGAGATTCAGCAAGTGAAAGAAGATTTACTTATGGGTACATCAGAAGTTAATCCTTTAGTCGGAAATGATGATATTATTGATTCTTTGGCAATACAACAACAGTGTACACCACCATCCAATGCTGATATTCATGATGTATATTCATGTGGATCCGCAAATCAACAAATTGCATTGTTCTCAAATATGTTACTTGAAATGAGTACAAAAATCAATGAATATAATGCATCTCTGAGTGATTTTTCCACTGCAAATCTCTTTCATTTAACAATGAATCATTTATTGCCAATTTTAAACAAAATGGATCAGAGGTTGACTGTAATGATGATCGCACTTGAAGATCAATATGACAAGGATCTGATTCTTTATACTGTTTTGGGATTATTCAGTATCATGCTCATGTTTTCTCTATCTGTCTTAACGAAAAAGTCATTCGACAGGATTCATTCAACTGCATTTATGCTGTTAAGAAGAGTCCCGCCAGCAGGAATCATTTCGAATCAAGAGTTGACAGATTATCTTATTGGCAGATCATCATCTAAGAAGACAAATGAGTCAACAATTACTGAGACTATTATTCATAAATCAACAGATGGTATCATTTGCATGAATATTAACGGTATAATCGAAGAAGTTAGCCAAGCTGTTACTAGTATTTTGGGCCATACTCCTGAACAATTATTAGGACAAAATATCAACACTCTGTTTGATGAAAGCTATAGGGAAAAGCTTAGTACGCAACTCAAATTAATGTTAAGCAAACAAAGTGCTTTAACATATGATGAAAATGTATTGTGTTTAAACAATAATGAAGAGCAAATGCATTGCCATTTATCAATCCATGGTATGACTTTCAGTAGTTCAAGTGAAATTGAATCATTCTTTTTAATAATTAGGGATGAGAGTGATTTGTTTATTCAACAAAGAGCTGCCGAAGAAGCCAAAAAGCAAAGTGAGAACCTCCTAGGACAGATACTTCCAAGAGATATTATTATTAGGCTTAATCAAGGTGAGAAAGACATCAGTTTTGTGGTTCCATTTGCTTCAATTATGTTTATTGATATTGTTAAATTTAGTGAGTATTCTGCTACACTCACCCCTCAAGAAATCCTTGGAAATCTATCAACTGTTTTCGCGGCATTTGATGAATGTATTAATAAGTATCCTTTGTTGACTAAGATTAAACTGATTGGAGATGTTTATATGTGCGCATCTGGATTGTTTAATCCTGATGAACCTCATACCACTCAAGCAGAACAGTTAATCAAATTTGGACTTGATGCCCTTCAACAACTTGAAGATGTGAATATGAAACTCAATGCAAATCTCTCTGTAAGAATTGGTGTTAATTCTGGGGGACCTTTGATTGCTGGTGTTTTAGGTACTGATAAACCTGTTTTCGATATTATTGGTGATCCAATTAATGTAGCCTCAAGATTACAAAGTACATGTATTTCCAACAGCATCCAAATTTCTCAAGCAACATATGATTTGGTTAAAAGTCAGGACTTTATGATTGAGAAAAGAGGAGAAGTGTTTTTGAAAGGAAAAGGAAAAACTATTACATACCTTGTTAAACAGTATCATGGTATTATCCCATTCACAAGCTCTACAAATATTGGAGAAAGCCAAGAAATCATTGTATAGTTAGTAAAAGGTTCTGTTTAAAGATCGTTTTGTTGGTTCATACTTTCGTGTGGGTCATTAGCATCAGGTGATATCATACCCATTCCCCCTTGCTGGTCTTGAGCTCGTAAGGAAAGATTCATACTTGAAATATCCATTTGGGCATGTGTAGGATGCTGACTCCTTAAACCAGAATACCAGCGGTTTTTAATTGCGCTAGCGCTTCGGCCAGGAATCTGTTGAGCAATAACGGACCATCTGTTTCCAATTTCTCTCTGTTTCTCAATAATAATCTGATCTTCCCATGGTTCAAAAGGATCATGCTTAATAGATGGATCCAGTCTATGATGCCATCTTTCTCTGCATTGTTTTGAGGTTCTAGTGGGAACAAATTTTGCAATATCGGTCCATTTCTTCGCTCCTAGTTGGTTTACAGCGTTAATAAGCTGTTCATCCTCTTGCTGAGTCCAAGAACCTCTTGTTGTAAACTCGCTTAGTGATGAAGAGTTTTTGCCCATATTAGGGGCTGACAAAAAAGTCATCAGCTCGTTAGCCAATTGTGACTGTGAGTAATCCATTTGAGAATAGTTATTATCTCCTCGCATCTGTTGACCATTTACATCATTCATATGGTTGCTTATTATCTTGGTTCCATCATTTAGATCATCATTCATTAGAACTATTTGGCGCCAAAATAAAAAACCGAAATTTAATCAGAAAAAAAGAGGTTTTTGCTTTCAAAAATCGAAAGAAAAAGTGTTACTGTAAAGTTATCAAATATTTATTAACCTAAATAGTCTGAAGCACCTTCCATACATACACCAAAGAAAAACAGAACGCACACTATGAATAGCTCATGTTTTTTCCAGTCAAAAGGCATCAAAAATGTTGATCTCCATAAGATAACACCAATATGGAGAAAGAAGCCAGATGAAACTGAAGCGAAAATGCCTGTTCTCCTGTCATTTCCTGTGGTATTGATCAATATAGCAGCTGCGGGTGATATTAGAGAATAAAAAACAGTGATGTACCAGAATGTAGAATGCTTGACTTTGCTTGATTGTAATATCACAGCTAGGGTAAACGTTTCAATGAGCTTTTCTATCAAGCAAACTGCACCAAATAAAGTAGTTTTCGTAGGAGAACAGCTTATACTGATCCCAAGAAATACTGAGTTCACAGACATAAAGCATATCACTAGTACCATCATCCATGTTGTAGGAATAGTAGCAAAATGATGTATTAAAAACGTTGAAAAATCTCTATTTGACGCCTCTGATATATTTAAGGAATCATTAAAGCTCGAGAATTTTGAATTCACAGGAATATGCTCAAAAAGAGTCAAAATAGCAAAAGTTACTATTATAATTATCACATGCATGTGATAGAAATAGTATTTTTCCAAATTTGAAGAGGCTAGAGGCATAAAGTGCAATAATGAGTATCCAAGAAAAGCCCCCGAAGAAAATGACTGAGCAAATATCACAAAAGGACCAGGCTTAATCATTTTTGCACAAAAAGCACCAAAAAGAGAAACAATTAACAATAAAGATCCAATCAAAACAACATCATCGTTCATATTATTATTGATCTAATATATTTCTAGGATTCGGGATAAAAGAAAAGGATTTAGGATCAATTTTGGAAAGAGAAATTTATGAAATCATGGATTTCCAAGGTTTTTTCAGGTGATGATGATTATCTTGAGAGATATTTAGGAAAAATTTCTAGTTTTGAACGCGATACAAAGTTTTTATTCAATAATTTTGATGGAATGATTGATTGTGTTGATTATCAGAAATGCCTGATTAATATGTCTACAAGAATATGTTATTGTTTAAAAGGAAAACAAATAGGGAAAATTTCTCAAAATGACCCCCTGTATCCATCTATTTCGTCACTTCTTTCTCCATTAATTCGTTCCGTTATATATATTCAGCATTTAAGCGATTTCAATATCATAATAGAATGCCTTGAATTACTTCTACAAATCACAACAGAACCATTTTATGACACTAATGTGCATTTGCTTATATTGACTTATTTGGATTTGTTTTTCTCCAAAAATGCAAATCAGTCAGCAATAGGGAAGATTTTAGAATATTTTTCCAACAATGAAGTGTTTATGAAAGATGTTATTACGTTCTATTTTTATAAGTGTATAATGAACCAGTTTTGTTCTCGACAATATCTCTCAAATCATTTAGAATGGACAGCAATTAATTTATTTCCCAAGTTTTCGACTATTAAACTACCAAGCGATGAGACATCAAAGGTTATCAACTTATTATTTCGATACATTAAAGAGGATTTGATACATGAATCTAATTATTATAATTGTATGAATGCTTTCTTGACATTAATACTTTTTCATACAGAAAACATCAGTAATGCTGTTATGTATATGAGTTCCAAAAACTATATTGAATCTGCTTTTTTGTTTATTGAAAACAAATGCAACAATCACCCTCTAGATTTGTTTTATCAGTTATGCACTCTTTCAAGCAATGGGCTTAACTCAATAATTGCTGAACGACTTTGCGAAAGAGTAATGGAAAGTGATATCGAGATTGACATGTTCCATAGATATATTAATGTACTTAATAAAATCGTCCTCAATGCACAAATAGAGTTTTCATTAATTGACGAGTCGATTCAATTTCAAGATATCTTGATACATTATCTTAATAAGTATTCAGCAGTATCTATTGAAATTGCTCATCTGTTTTCTTCACTCTCCATTAGAAGATATCGTTTATTGTTTGATTTAATCAATTTATTATTATCTCCAATTTATTCTGCATCTTTGGAAACATATGATGTTTTTTTTAAATCTTTACTTGAATTATTTGAAGAACAAATATATTCATATGATGATTTCTCATTAACCATTTTCACTTTTATTACCAAACATCGAAATTGTTCAAATATGATTAAATTGTTGCATTTTTCTCCAGCATTCCTCTCAATTATCAACCAGTTTTACTGTCAACACTTCACTCAACAAAAACAATGGGAGATTGTATATTTTTTGCTTATGAATGAGGGAATGTTTATTAATTCTGCTAAATTTGTGCAAATTGTTTCGGGATTTGTTTCTGGGTATACATCTCGTTTTGTTATTAAGAGACTAATGACATTTGTTTCAAATAATCCAAAAGAGTCACTACTATCGATATTTATATCATTGTTTTCTGAACAAGAAAGTGCAGTTTTCATTTTCATGAACAATAATGGATTGAACTGGTTGAATTATATCATTTTATCAAAAAGAATTCCAGATTATGTTATTTCATTGTTAATTTCTTCAATATTGGATTATCAGTCAGCAAATAGTGTTTCTTCATGGATTTCTAGTTTAAGTACAGATCATCCATTATTTGGATATGCTTCGGATTTATTGTGGCATATTGTGTTCGGATCAACTTCGAGGTTATTTGAAGTCAGAGTGTTTTCTTTATTACCTCATATTAATATACCTTCTTTGAAATTATCACCTTATAATGCATACATCGCATCAAAACTCTCAGTTAAAGATTTTTTCCGACATAAGATTTCTATTGATGATAACACAACTTTTTCCCAGATAGCTAATAGATATGTTTCCCCTGAGTTATTTGGAATTATACTAGAATCTTCAAATAACCCATTAGCATATGCAGATCATAGATATGACCATTTTGCACTCTTTGAGTTTAAAGATGTAAGAGGGTCATATCTGAATATTAAAGCCAGCAAAAGCAAAGCTGTTTCTTTTTGGTTTAAATCAGAGAATTCTTTGCCAGATAACTTAGAAATCCTTTCCTGTTCTTTAGTTATTATTAGAATAAGAAACAAAGAATTGTGTTTTCGTAACCGTGAAAGATCGATAACCACTCAAATTACTCCAAACACATGGTATTTAGTTATTATTTCGCATAATTCCAACAAAGGGCGGGTAGAAGTTTTTATTAACAATGAGAGCTTTTGCCTTCAATTATGTGACTCCCCTCCTGGTTTTGATGAATGTATTTTTGGGAAAGGAAATAATCAAAATCTTAATAGATGGTATATTGGAACAGCCATAAGGTTTTTTTCTTCTCCTGTTTCTGAAAGCAAGACAATCTTCGATAAAGGTCCAGGGTTTCTTAAAAGCATTCAACTTTTTGAAGAAAACCAAATAATCACACCATATTCATCAATCAAGATAATGGGGAATGAATTGAAGCTTGTACCATATCTCGGGTTTCCATCTTACCTTTTGCGCCAGTCACATTTTTTCCGAGTAATTAGAATCCTAATGAATTCCACGTGCTCAAAAAGGATTAGCGATCTTATCAAGATGCTTATTAGTGCATCTTCAATATTTAATGTGTTTATACCAGGCTTTTGGTCTTATATTAAAATATGCATCCGAGACAGGCTTGACTACATTGACAATGGCATATTTGAATTCGTAATGAATTCTTATTTATCAAAGATTGATGTAATCTCCTCCAATAATAGATTAGTTTTCTTTGGAGATATTTTGTTGTGGAAAAGATTCCCATCAATCATTGCCGACAGTCTTTTAAAAGCTTCATTGACTAATCCTACATTTATGCCAGTAAGTATTGTATCATCTATATATTCCCATCAGTATATAAATGGAGGAGATAACATAGTTAAAGAAATAGTGACTAAAAGAATGGTTCAAGCTGGGCTTTTTGAACAATTGATGCATTTGTTGATTATTTCTGAGCCTTCACACCAAATCCTTCTTCTATCTGCCATTACGTCAATAATTGAAAATTGTTCAATTAAAGCCATATCGGATACATTTTCTCTATCTAAGTGTATTGAATTTATGCTTGTGGTTCCAACCGATTCTGCAATAAGAATCACCAATTTGGTGTGTTTTATATCATCACGTGATCCTGATTATATAGATTCTTCATTCAGTTTAACTTTTGCACTTCTAAGACAAATCACCAATATAGAAATATGGAATATCATGTTTTCAATACTTACAGGGCAGCATATAAAAAATCAAGAAACAGATTCTACATTTGATGTATTCGAGAAAAGTTCAATCAAAAGACCTCGATTTCTTCCATGTTTGATATCTTTTCTTATATGTTCATTAGTTACATGCATTAATGTCCGCTCATCTTCAAATGATTTCTCTGCGCCTTATTTAATCTTTGAAAAGAGAACCATTAAGTCTCTTGATATTATCAACGCATATATTTCGAAGAATCGAAAAATGATGGTGGAATCTGAAATGTCTGAATATATTTGTTTATTTGCTCCTTTATTATCAGGATTATCCATTATTGATCATTTCCCAATTTCGATTCCTAATCTTGATGAAGATGCTCCTGATGTAACTGAATCCAACTCATATCTGTTTGAATTATGGGGTGTTTCTTTTGATGCTTATAAATGGTTTTTAACCAATCAGGCCTCTCCAATGTTTCTTACATCTCTCAGTCCACTTTTTTCGTTATTAATACCAACAATTCAAAAATTTTCTTCGAGTTATACAACAGGTATTCATGTTGATGAATCACTGGGGATTTTTTTTCTTAAACCCTCCGTGCAAGAGTTTTTTTGTAATTTATTGCTTTCTCATGTATCAAAAAGCAAATGTTTTGATCGAGTAAGTAGAGCCATACTGTTCCAATATCCATTTAATCAGCATAAAATTCTGAATGGTTTCGCAACCAATCTGCTAATTAGGTTTCTCACATATCCCCAACTGCACAAGTTTTCACCTGAAAGCTTAGAAAATCTTCTATTTTTTATTTCAGTTTCAGTTTTCCAAGGTTTTTTTAATAATAATATTTTCATAGTTTTCTCATATGTATATCCATTTGCTTCAGCATTACAATTTCTCCAAAATTCTGAAGCATTAAGGAAAACAAAGATTTTTTATATGAGCATTAGGTTTATTGTATTAAGTTCATTGTCTGAATCCAAGTTACCAGACAGTGTTTATACTGTTCTGTATTCTAATCCTGAATTGTTTTGTGATTTTGATGGTGATTTTTTCGATGATGATTATTGTTACTCATTATTATTTTTATTGCTTAAGCAATTAGAAGATCTTAATACTATATATATGAGTAATTTGTTGTTTTTTATAAAATGTTTAAAGGACCATGAAAGATGCCTATCTTTGCAATGCAAGGCTTTTTTGGATTTTATTAATCAAAGATTCGATTCAGAAAACAATATTGGGGGTTTATATAATTGGATTTCCTTAAATCCAATTGATTATAAACAAGTTACTGAAGAATTGGAACTGAGATATAATGTTTATATATCTAAATATGATTCGTTTTTCCAAGACTATATCTCTCCAAGCCAAGACATTGAAGAAAATCAACTTTTAATTCAAAAATTCTCTAATGAAATTAAAGATAATCAACAAAGATTGCAGAGGTTGATTTTCTACCTCCCTTCAACTCTAAAATTACTCTCGAATATTGTGCAAAATCATTTTTTCAGGTATCTAGAGAGCGAGTACATTTCATTTTTATATCAAATAAGCATATCAAAATTTCAAGAATATGATTGTTTTTGTGGAAAATCTTATTTTTCATCATTATGTAATTTGCCTTTTATGCCTCAGAGGGTTTTATCTCCTTCATTTATTTCTTTGCCAAAAATTGAAGAAGGATCAAAGTTACTATCAATTAATGATTATTGTGATGCTATTTTATCCGATTTACCTTTGAAAACTTCTCAAAGCCCAACCATCTTTTCGAAATCATTTATTGAGCCTAATTCATATGTCTATTATGCTTTGTTTTCAAAGACATTTTTTTCCAGATTTGGTGAGATCAAAGAATCTTATTCAATTGGTTTTTTAAAGTATATTAATCCAATTTCATCATCATTGTTTACATTCGATGACTATTTAGTATTATTACTGAACTCAAAGGTTTTGGATGGCCAATTATTTTTGTTTGACGAAATTCCTAATAATATGTCATATCTTATTGTATTTTATATGCTTTTTAATGGCTTTTATGGTGAATTCAGCATGTTTTGTGGGCATCCAATCTTAATTTGTCCAATATCTGATATTTATAATGTTCAAGATCATTCATGGAATCGGCAAAGTAATTCTATCGAAATTTTTTCTTCTAAATCTGCCTCATATATTATTATATTTAATGAGATTCAATCATTTAATTCATTAAAAAATATTTTTTCTGGTAGAGTATTTGAAATTGAAAATGAGAATAATATTCATACTCTTTCAGTGAACCAATTGAAATCTTTATGGATGACAAGAAAAATTTCGTCATATCATTATCTTTTAGGTTTAAATGGTCTTGCAGGGAGATCATTTTCTGATATTACACAGTATCCTGTGTTTCCATGGATTATTAATGACTATTGCAGTGAAATTCTTCCTTTAGAATGTTTTCGAGATTTGGAAAAGCCCATTGGCCAACAATCTGTGTTTAAGTCCAATTATTATTCATCAGTTTTTAAAGATACCAATGGAGGGCATTTCTATGGGTCTCATTATTCAATGCCAGCATCAATTCATTATTTTTTAATCAGAGTTCCTCCTTTCACATTTTTAGATTGGGATATGCACAATGGATGGGATAATAATCTTCGAATGTTTAAGTCACTTGAGCTATCATGTGATTCATCCTTTAATTCTAATATAAATGATGTTAAAGAAATAATCCCAGAAATGTTTTGCTTTCCGGAGGCCCTTATTGATTCCAACCAATTGTGTATGATGAATAATGGAATTACTGACGTAAATAATGCTAAATGGGCCAAAAGTTATTTTCATTTCTGTTATTATAATAGATATTGTTTAGAAACATCTAATTCCTTATCTTTATGGATTGATTTAGTTTTTGGTTATAAGCAGTCTGGTGATATTTCCATAGAATCAAAAAACCTATTTTTACCAAGCACATATAGCTCATATAATGGCGAAGGCATAGATGATGTGTCATTAGGGGTTTTATTAGAGAATTGGGGTCAATGTCCTATACAATTGTTTTTCAAAAAGCATGAATCTCAAAATGAAACTAATTATAAGAATCCCCAGTTTGATTTCAATATTAAATCTAGCAAAATTATCCCAGATGAGAGTAGTTTAGTTTTGAAAAATCAATGCTATTATTTTACTTTAAGATCAATGTTGTTTTACAATATTGATAACAAACAGCTTCATTTCTCATATGATTCAAAACGAAATGATTTATTAGATTTGCTTGAGTTTTGTGATGTTAAATCAATATCTGTTTCCAAAAACAATAGGTTTATGGTACTTAATACAGAAGATATAATTATCGTGTATGAATTAAAATGGTCCAAAGATGTCATAAGTAATTTGGTACTATTTTGTGAAATGTTCATCGATGGATCCTCATCAACGAAAATTAATGGCTATGATATGATTTGTGTTTCGATTCATTACAATACATTAATATTATGGGATTTCATCAGACCAGCAATCCACAGAGTGCTTAATCATAAGCAACAAATTATTGATACTTGTTTTGATGAATATATTGGAATAGTATGGGTTCTTTTTGAGCATGAAGTATATATATATACTATTAACGGAACATTGGTTTCACACATAGAAATTGTCCCTTCTTGCACATCGATTTGCATCCCCAATTATTCTGATACGACACTAGTTAGACCAGTCGTGGTCGGAATGACTTCAGGTGAAATATATTTTGTGGAGTTTGATGTGATAAATGGTTCAATTCGTACAGACCAAATACTCTCTACCAAAGCAAGCTATATCAAAAAAGTGTTCTTCACACATAATGACATTGAGTTCGTTTATGTTGATGCTAATGACAAAGCATACCATATTATCACATCTTCAAAATAATTTGTTAAAAACTATATATCATTTATGCTTTTTGACTCTTGATAAAATTCATTAAAATACTTTGGGATTTCTTAAACTCACACATATCATAAGTAAAGTGCTTATTGGTTGGTATTTCACAATCTTGTATATATCTCTCCAAATGCTTATTAATTGATAAAAAATCAGTATTAGGATGGAAAACTGAAGGATTTTCATCAGCGACCGAATCTACTTCTACTGTATTTGATTGGGTGAGTAAGCAAGGATAAAACACTGGGATTGTGATTATTTTCGTGGTCTTTTTCTCGGATAGCAAAACATTAGAATTATGCTCGGATGTGAACATTTTTTGAGGATTCGATTCAATTATCTCATCCACCTTTTGGTTTTCACAGGGAGGGTTATTACTAACCAGATCTTCTTGAAAAGCAGGAAAAGAAAGAAACGCTTCATCAAATCCGGCGAATTGGTTAGTTGATGGATTTGAAGAAGCTGAAGAATATTCTGGAATATTTTCATTGAATATTAAATCAGTTGAGGGTGGATTTGGATCTGTATTGATTTGTGATTTTTCTTTATCAATTGCTTCGGCAAAACTAAAGCTTTCAATAGAATAGCTTTGAGAACTCATTGTTGATTTTGAATCAAAAAAGCCCTGATTAGATTCTATAGAATCATGAATACTTTCATTTGCATTGTTAGGCAAAATTTCATGTTGGAACAAATCGCTATGAACAGAGGAATCAAAATTTTCTTTGGATAAAATCGATGAACCATTATCAGAGCTGTTGTACATAGATTGCAGATTTGTCGAATCTGGGAAAAACAAATCTATTGAGGGTTTTTCTGATGAAGAGGATAAAATATCTTTGGAGGTTCCATGATTTAATACTTGATCACAAATATCCTTCTGATACTCAGGTAATGATTCATCAATAGAGATGTTAAATACCGAGAGATTTTGACTATGAGAATCTATTGGTAAATTATTCTCGTTTAGAAAAGATAAACTCGATGATGATGGATCAACAACATTGTTATGAAATGGTCTTGAGATAGAATCATCATTTCCAATAAAAAATTCATTCTTATGTTGAAACATATTGGGAAAATTATCTGTAACATCAAATTGAATACTATTATCAGATTCATGATTCTTATTATCTTCTTGAATCGTTTTGCTTGAGATCTGATCATTGTTAGATTCCACAATTAAACTGTTATTCTTATATTTATCTATACTATTAAAAATGGTGTCTTTGATAACAAAATCAATTTCAGATTCTTTTGAATCCACAATCCCATCTGATTGCATGTTATTACTAATTCTTTTGACATTTGAAAATGTAATATCACTAAAATCAAAATCATTATTCACAGATATCTCATTATCAATTAATTTAACATCAGGGAAACCAATGTTAGAAGAATAATTCTCTGTTTGATTAAAATCAGGGAAACATGTGCCAAAACCATTAAAATCCTTTTCAAATTGCTTTGTTTCATTATTTTCATTCATTTTTTGATTAATACTTTCAACATCATCGGAGATATTCTTTGGAATAGTAGCATTCAAATCATCTGATGAGAAAATGGATCCAGATTCATGAATCAATTCGGAATATTCCATTATTTTTTCGTTTTGTTCTGGAAACTCAGGAAATTCAGTAGGGAAAGCATCAAACACTTTGTCTGTTAATGATGCTTTAGGAATATCTGCTTCGATATTAGTCTTGAAAGATTCATTATGATGAATATAATCATTGAAAGATTCTTCAAAAGAGTTTTGTGGAAGATTTGAGAAAAATGATCCTGAAACATTATTCACAACACTGCTTTCCGATGAATCGGGCTCAAAAAATGAAAAATCAACCACAGGCTTGGCTGAGCTAGCAGGTTTTTCAATCTCATCAAAGAATGAAAAAGGATCGGATTCCAAATGCTTAACAGAGTCTTTTTTCTTTCCTTCATTAAAACTACTTGACTCTGAAAATAGATCATTCGCTGTATTAAAACTATGTAAATTCCCTTTTGATTCTTTTTCGTTATTAAAAGGTTTCGATAAACCTATAGATATGTCGATATCGAAGAAATCATTGTTGGAATTGAGCTTTGGTGCTGGTGTTAGTATTTGATTGGACTTTGATAATGGTGTTTTTTCTAGACCAATACTCTTAGTATTATTTGTTCCATTTTTTTGCAATAAATTCATTGATGATGTGGTTTTAGCAGGACTATTGGAAACAATTCGATTATTATTCATACCGAGATTTTTGTGAGATTTTTCGTCACCAAATGGATCCAAATCACTAAAATCTATACTTTTTGAAGGCTTGGGAGAAACAGGATTCTTTATTTCAATTGTGTTTGAATTATTTGGAGATTGAGAAGAAACAGGCGGATTCGTTTCATATTGAAACCATAATGCATTATCCTTACTAATGGCAATCATTTCATGCTCACTTTGATCAAAGAAACTTCGAACAGATGGTTGTTTTGGGGAGAAACTCATAAAAATTTAAACTTATCTTGAGGAACAGGAGAATTTGCAGAATCAAACATAAGAATAGGATAATAAAATCCATTTTTTATGGAGATTGTTAAACATGCTTGGAATTCCAGGATATCGCCCAAAGAATTCATCGAAAATATAAAAAAAATCTGTGATAAAGAGAAAATGATTGAAATCTGCAATATATTAATCAATTTATGGGTTCAAGAGGGAATTCAAACGGGTTTGGTGACTGAGTATTTATTCGAAGTTTTAAAGATGCCTTGTGTGTGTATTGCAGTTTTTAGGGATATAAATAACCATAATAAGGGATGTTTGAATAAAATGATCAATTGTTATGGAAATGTGCTCTTTTCCGATTTACCAATCGGAAATGATGACAGTGCTTTGGTTGCTAAGAATGCTCTTAGATTATGCTTAAGTTCAGAACATTTTCAAGACTGTTTTCATGCTTTGCAAAAGTTATCTGAATGCTCAATATTTAGTGTGCTTATTGCATCAGCAAAGAAGCATTTTCCAAGCGAAATTACTGAATTGAGCAATAAATTTAAGATGGTTGTTGATAATTGCAGTTCATCTCATAATGTTGCTTATCCCATGGCTCTTTTAAGTCATGCTCTACAAGCAGATTTGAGATATAGACCCATTTTGTTTGAGAAGCATGATTTCGCGATTTATGTTGTTTCTTACATGACACATGATTGCGATAATCCTAGTTTTCTTAGTTTTATGAGTTTAAGGGCATTTTTCCATCTATATCTCCATGCGGTTTCGGATTTTATTAATAATCCTACACTAGAACTTGGTTACATTATCACCAATTTACTAATTCGTGTATATCAGAAATTAATAAATGATAAAAACATTCTTCAGCCAAATCAAGTTAACAGAGAGCTTATTGAAAGATTATTGAAAGACATTAAAAGTAGTTTTGAATCGCCAGCATCCCATAACGTTTATTACGATCTCTCAAGAGAAGAATGTGATTATATTGATAAGGGTTCGGATTTTGAAGCCATCAGGAGACTTCTTACCTCTTCACACCATGAAATATCACCGGGAACCATTATCACAGATTCATATATGCATCCGTCAATAATTCCTCTTATTGTTGATGATATATATGCTGCAGTTTCACAATCAGACACAGTTAATATGATTTGTGGGCAGATTTTCAGTCATTATTATGACTTTTTTGCTTTGTTATATCTTCAAAACAAGTTGTTTTCATTTATTTCATACCTTTTTCAAATTATATCCCCATCAGATGAACAATCAAGCATTGGAAAGGAGCATTTTACTTTGGTTTGGTTTTTATCACTTTCTCTTATTCGAACAGCATGGGGTATTGGCCATCCAAATCTTAGAAATGAAGTTGAAGCTTTCATTAATACTCAACACAACCAACAGTTAATGAGTTTTCTTTTTGTTTTGATCGGAAAAGGAGATGGAATTCAGACAAAACTACCTTCAAAACTTAACAAAAAGAAAGGTAACTATATGGCTAGCGTAATCAATGTGTTTTATTTATTGGCCTATGAAAATTGCGATTTGAAATCAATCACCACAACGCTGAAAGCTGATCCTGGGAACTGGCCATCTTTGCTATTGTATGCAATTATGCTTCCTGATAATGTCAGAGAGTATTTACGAGAAATTGGACTCCAAAAAGCTCCTGACTACCCAATTATCACAAAACTTTTTAATCAAATGATGATTAATTGTAGAAAACCTGTTCGTTCCTTTGTTACATCAATAGAAACAAACGATTATGATACAATAATTCAGAATCCACCTTCATCAATTAATGAGATTAGTTTTTTATTAATCGAACAATTAAATGAGATTGGGATTATGAAAAATTGCTCATCAAAAAGAATAGTTAATATTATCACTAGTTGGTTGTCATGGTCCCGGCTTTTTGGTACCAAAGAATTTATAAAATTTGTTATTCAAAAATTGATATGGAAAACAAGTCATACGTATGTTCCCGCAGATGCAAAAGCAATTTTCCAGTCCATTGGGTATTTTCTATCATTCATGACCAAAGAAGAGATCTCTTATATCAATTTAATTTATGATATTGTGATTGAATCTCTTGATACAATTAATGATTCAATGGTAGCTGCATCTGGTCTTTCACAATTATGTCTTGTTTTGTTTTGCATTTCAAATGGACCATGGGAAGAACAATTTACAAGATTGCTGGCTGATTGTACAAAATTATTGAGTGATGAAGCGAATAAATCTCAACCAAGGATTTTCTTTGCTTTATCAATGGTTAAACACATTCTTCATATGCCTCATCTAAATAATATGATTAATGAGGACTTATTTGAATCATTATTAAGAATTGAAGATACAAAGACCTTAATAGACTATTTTATTGTTCAATCTTCGAATTCTTAAGTAAACTTATTTTTCTTGTGAAATATAACTTGATATTTGTCCAATGAACCCCAAACATGTATCATAGCAACTACTCTCTCTAATTAGCTGAGTAATTGCATTATTATTCAGAATAGTATCCCTCATTTGGCTTAAATAATGAGAACACAAAAATGTTAGAGACCTCAGTGCCTCTTCTAAAATATTTTCGTTGTATGCCTTACATATCGTAATCAAATCAACCTGTAGCAATAAGATATTTAATGTTTCTTCTATTAAACTCTCATCAGATTTAAAGAAAATTTGCACTGTTATCTTCATAAGAACTATGATAATTCCAGAGGCTATATCTTCATCTTCGTTCCAGTAATCAATAATCATATTTGTGATAGATTTAATACTATTAATAATGGTATTGAATTCTTCCATGATTAATATATTCTTTTTGGAAATAATCTCACCCAATAAAGAATAAGCTGGCTGAACAAGATGACTATTGTTGTTTGCATTTTCATCAATGGTAGAAACACAAATTGAATATAATTCGGGAAAATGTTTTGCCATATCGATAGAGTTCACTAAAAAGAACATTGATATTAAACATGACTCAATAACTTGGATTGATGGTGGAGATCTAAAAATTAGCATGAATGATTCGATAAAGAAATCTATTTCGTGAACATATAATTGTGGAGATGAGAATATCAGTAATGAAAATGTGTGGAGATATTTCCCTTGGTGATCATATTTGCATAAGAGATCCATTATATTCAAAGATTTTTCAACAAAAGGCTCAAAACTATCTTGTAGAACAAGTGACATTTGAGATAGCAACGTACAATATGATGATATCATAATGTCATTCTTTCCATGTTCAATAATTGATGTTCCTATTTCGAAAAAATCAGATCTTTCATCGAACAATAGTTTTTGAGCATACCCTATCTGATTACTTTTTATTAAAATCCTTGTAAAGCAATCATAAAAGGAACCGAAAACCAAGAAATCAGATCTTAGATAGTGTTCATAAAGGAAATTAAACAAAAAATCTAATAGAGTATCATCTAGAAACCTAATAGTTTGGCATAAAACTTCTGTTACTTGATTTGAAACCTTTGAAGACATTATATCAACAAGGATATCTAGAAAATTGAATAACAAATGAGAATTCCGATGACAGATTTTTCCAAGTGTACCAATAGCTAAGCTCTGCATAATCCCATCCATATTGAAAAAATAACCAAGAATAATTGTCCAATCAACAAAGTTGTCAATATCAATAGAGGAAATTGAATAAAGAGAATTGATCAATAGGATTTCAGATTCCTCTGTTAACAAAAATGGAAGTAAAAATGATTCAATGAGCTCTGGATGATCATCACATAATCCGGTGAGAGCCTCATGGGCAAGATATTGTATTGAGTCTTCATTTAAATAATCGCTGTTCCATGGAATTAAAAAAACATGAAATATCATAGAAAATACAAGCTCATAACTTTCAGTAAACAATAAACTCTTTGAAATCTCATTATTTAATGTGCAACATGTTACAAATAACATCACTGTTGTTTTGTCATTCTCGGATATATCTGGATCCAGAATATGATCATAACAAATATGAAAAATCCTCAATGATAACAATATACAACTACTTGACACCTGCAAAAGTTTCTGCCATAGATTGAATACTGGCCTAATCAAAGAATTATCATCGGACTTCTGTTCCAAATACATAATAAAGCTCTTTAGAGATTCATTATTCATATTATTGATGAAGGATTTAGAAATAGAAGACAAAATACCTAAAATATCAACAAAAACACCTTTTGGTAAAAGTTCATCTTGAAAAAATGGGTATATTGTATCAAAAATGCATTGTTCGGTGTCTTTGCACACGGAGATATCTTCCAATACTAAATTAATTACCATAACACATCTAGAATATGTTTTTGTTGATGTTGAAATGCCATTTATTGCTTTACATAGAGTACACACAACTGAATCTGCTTCAAACATTTCCTTAAACGCTGCAAATTTCGCAAATGTAACTGCAGAATGATATGAAATATCATAGTTATTGTTCTCGAACAATTTAAACAACATACTTAGAGTCTTTTCTAGAATAATGAAATCAAATCGTTCAAGAGGGTTTGTTGATTCAGATGTTGATAAAGGAATATTGCGAGGTAATACATTTCTCATAATTACAAGAGCTTTGCATAGGCTTTTTTCACTTAACCAACCAGATTCAAAAAAAGCTTTAATATTCGACAACAGGGCATTTGGATCGCCAATAATACTATTTGCGGCATCAAAATCTAAATCATTATCGCCTAATAATAGAGAAAACAGGTCGGTCATAAAATGTTCCGATTTACTTAATTTTTTTTGCTAGTCAGCTTTCTCTTTGCAGAACCCTTTGAGCATTGGGGCTAAAAACACTGCTGCTGATAGCCAACATACAGTGTAGAAAATATACCACTTCTTAGTTGTATCAAATCTTATAGAGATGAACTTATTAGCATGTGCTTCGCATGAATTGTTTGTTGAAGTCCAGTTACACTTGTTAATCAATGAAAAACGAGTGTTGTTGCTCAGCACTCCGACGGCTGAGCTTTTAATGTGATTGATTGTTGATGAAGATAGCTGGCTTAATAAAATCCCAACAATAGCAAACACAATTATCATGACAATGCAGCTGATAGAGGCAAAAATTCTGGAAAAATTATAGGCTATTGATAATACGCATAAAAATATTACTGATGCAAGCAATATTGCAAGAGTCAATGCTAAAGGCTTCCAAAGTGGGTATCCAAAACTAACCCAGAACTCGCTCCTTAACAAAGAAAACCAATGTGCTGAAAAAAGGCCAAGGCCAATGTGCCCAACAACTAACACAAAAAGAATTATCGAAAAAAACAAATTTATCGCCCTTTCTTTCCACTTTGTCATCAAAATATGATAAACCGGTTTTACTCTTCGTCATTCTTAACACTCTTGTTGACATTATCCTTCTTAACTTTCCTTACTATCTTCATCTTCGTTCCACTCTGAACTGATGAGCTTTCGACTCTTTTATATATCACGTCAGTGGATTCAGTTCCCTTTGAAAAAACATCCTGGTTCTTTTTGACTGTTCTTTTGATGATTTTCTTCTTTTTGCGCTTATTTTGTCCTTTCTCAGCATGTTCTTCCTCCTCTTCCTCTTCGCTTTGAGGAGTAGGATTAGCTGGTTTTGCTGGAATAGACTTTGAAACAGGTACAAACTTCTCGTCTTCCTCTTCATCATCAGACAAATCAATTTGATCAAGATATGCATTCATTTGATCTTTGATATCTTCTTCATTCTCATCACTGGCATCATGATTAATTTCAATTGGTTTAGGAATTGGTTTTGGAACTGGTGTTTCAACAGAAACTGGCTTAGGTAAATTAAGCTTCGCTTCTGGTTTTGGTTTTGGTTGATTTTCCAAATCATCATCACTGACAGATTCAAACTCCCTTTGTTTTTGTTGGGTTAATTTGATTGGTGTTTGAGGTTTGGGGGTGTTATGTGGCTTCTCTTTTATATCCAATGGTTGAAGAGTTAGGGCTTCATCAGATGGGATTTCTTCATATTTGGTCTTGTCTATTCTAATTGGATTGTATTTTGAAGTTGGTGGGATTGTGGGCAATTTCATTGTTTTGATTGGTGATGATGGTATTATTGGTGAATCACTAATTCTGATGTCTCTGGTAGGGAAAAGTTGGGGCTTAATTGATGGCGATTCTAAAATCAGCTTGGATGAGGCAACTGATGACATATCATCAGGCTTAGAAACAAATGAAGGTATCTTCGACAAAGATTTGGCTTGGGATAAACCAAGAGTAGAATTTGCAGTAAACATTGGTAATGATGGAAGTTTGAGCGGTGGTGCTTTTGAAGGGCCCCTTGGTTTATTCTGTTTCTGTGGGACAGAAACTGAAATTGTTTTATCAAAGTTCTTGGAATAACAATCTGAAACAAATGCAGCCAAATTCCACCCAGGAACAGATTCAAATTGGATTTTCGGATCTGATGAAGAAATTATGATTCCCCTTAAGTATGGTTTTGCCTTTTCAATTACGTACCTCATTACAGAATCTAAAGCCAAACCAAGAACATCATTATTTGGTATTGGATAATCTTGTGGTGATTTGAAATCACCCAAAGCAAATAAAAATGAATCTAATTGCGGGTATGCGTGTTTTTCAAGTCTTTTATTCCAACCAGCAAACATTGAAAACTGGCCTTCAAATATTGATCCGGAAAATGGAACCTCTAATAATTTTGCTAAAGATTGAAGATTCTGAGGGTTCTGAATAACAATATTCGGCCAAAATGTATTTGGATTATTTAAAACTGGAATAATGCATAATTTACCAATGAAACCTGCCATAATTAAGAATACTGATGTTCTGTTGTTAAATCTGATTGAAGTATATGATCTTAAAATTGAACAAAGATGTTTTATCTGATTAGGGACGAATGCTATACTTTGGGAAATGAGTTTCAATACATTAAAAAACAGCTTTTCGACGATTGCAAAATTGCATGTTTCCCAAGATGTGATATTAAGATCGTTGTGGCCATCAATTAATTGGATTATCTTGAAAAGAAAAGAATCACAATATGGCATTAAGTTAAATTGTGCAAATGCCTGAAGAAATGATTTAAAGTGCGAAGATTGATCAAAAATATGAAAAACATCAATATTTTGAGGAGAAAGCTCGGATATTACAACATTTTGTATCAGTGTTGTGATTCTCTTATTATGAGAATATATATAGTAATTGTTCTTCCAAATATTCTCATCAATATCAGGGCATTGAAGAATTGCCTGCAAAATGAATTGGTCATTTGATGTCAAAGCTAAATAAAAAGCTTTGTACATTATATCAGGGAAAAACTTTTCACTTGTTGAGAAAAACACAGGAAAAGGAATTTTGGTTTTTGTGTATAATACATCCCATAAATCAATATGGTCGGCTTCAATGGGAACAAACTCTGATACAACAATTGAATTTGCATCTAAAACATGAATTGTTTTTCTGTCAGGACTAGCACACACTTTTGAAGGAATACAACTGAAATGCTCTCCTAGTGCTTTCGATCCAATTTTGAACAATTTGAAAGTCTTTTCTTTATCAAGAACTGCCCAAAAATTGTGTGCTGATCCAGGGATTGTACATTTAGAAATGGCCAATAGGGCCGAATTCACAAAGCATGATTTCACTGTCCACACTTTCGGGAAAATAGATCGGCAAATGGCTCTAATAAATAAATCTGGATTTGTAACTTGACTTGGGATTCGGGCAATTAAGCATCCAAAAGGCTCAATAGTATCATGAACTCTTGGTAGTAAAGGTGGCCAATGAGCTGAAAGGGGGAATATCATTTTAGTATTGATGCAAGTTGTCAAATACCCAAAAAATGAAACAACTTTGCTATTGCTCTGAGATAATAAATCTTCCCAATTAATGGTGCTAAATTCTCTCGCAAAAATTGATAAATAATCAATGGGCTTAACTTCTTCATAAAGTTGAAGCAAATCATAATTTGCCCCTTGAAAGTTAATAGGGCAAGATCCATCAAATAGCCCATAGTTAGTCACACTCTTTTCTCGTTCTTCAACTAAGTAATTTGACATTGTTCCTGGAAGAAAGCCAATTATCGAAGCCATATTCGTTGAGTTTTCTGCCGTTAAGGATTTACACTGTAGAGATATAAACTAATCAAAAAGGTGATAAACGATTATTTGGTAAAGTGTTTAGGAAACGTGACATTTAAAAATATGATTGGGTGGCCTATTTTCCGCTTTTTATCATACCCTATAAGCTTTTTATTCCCCGGATATTTATCTTTCAAAGCAGTTTTATCGAATGAATCGTGTGATGATTCTAAATGGCTTTCTTATTGGCTTCTTGTTGCATTCCTGTTTTTAATCGAAGTGGTTTTTGATTTAATTGTAAATTCTTTTCCATTTTACTTTGAAATCAAGTGCGTGTTGTTAATGTGGCTTCAGTGGAATTCTGCTCGTAATGCATGGTATCTTTTTGAGCATTTCTTTGAACCTGTTTTCTCGTATTATGAACCTCACATCGATGCTTTTCTCGAAAAGTATTCTCAGTCAGCAGAGAGAATTTTTAAGAAAGTAAAGAGCGCTGTGGATGCTGGTATGGCTTCTGCTATTAGGAATGAAGCGGAAAAGAAACTTGTTCGATCAGTGCCTAAGTAAACTGAAATTATCCTAATAAATGGAAGAAAAAGGTGTTTTTTTTGGGTTATCTCTTCAGCCTAACATGTCATATTCAACGAAACTTAGCGATGATTTGGTGATTACAAAGTGTGTAATCGATCCAAATGCATCATCTAGTGATACATCCAGATTATTCATCAGATCAAAGGGAACAGAGGCTCCAATTTGCCAGTTAGATGGAGAAAATAATACATGGGCATCATTATCAATACCTTTGTATCATAAAACTGAGATTAGTTTTCGGGTTGCAGGGAGCTGCCCAATTCATATTTCTGGTTATTACAATATAATGAAGGCTGAAGAATCTTCACCAATTCTATCAACAACAAGGTTTGATTTAGGAGGGGTCCAAACAGCATCATTCTCATAAATATATATTTATTATAACTCATTTCTTGGCTTTGTATCAAAATCGATTGATGTCAGAGCCTGTAATGCAATGCTTCCAACAAAAACCACAGAAACAATAAACAGCTCCATTTTTTGCCAGTCGAATGGTGTAAGAAATGTTTTTCTCCACAACAGAATTCCAATAAAGAAAAAGAGGCCAGTTGAAATTGAAGAAAAGATTGCTCCAGCAAGGGGGTTTGAATCAATGTTGATATATGAAAACAATATTATCGCTAAAGGGGTAACTAAAGCATATCCAATCATGAGAGTCCAAAACACGAAAGGCCGAGATTTGTCTTTTCGTGATATTATCGAAATGGTGAATGATTCTATAACTTTTTCAGTTATTGTGGCTATGAGAATCGAAAAATACTTTTCACTCAAGTATGATGTTATTACATATCCCAGTATCACAGAATGAACGACCATTACAATAAAAACGAAAATTCTTAGCCATCCTGATGGTATAGCAGTGAATCGATGCATCAAAAACACAGAAAAGTCTTTAGAAGAGTCATCTGAAACCTCATAAAAGTCTGTTTGATTGGATTCAACATGCAATACAGCACGAATCTCAGCAATGCAGAAAACAACAAAAATGAAAACAATAATTATGGAATAATATGGAAAAGTATCATTCTTTTTATATTCTAAAAAATCAGAAATAGTATCAGGAAGGAAATGAAGCAAAGCTAAACTTAAAAAAGACCCAGAAGCAAATGTCTGTCCATAAATCAAATATATACCCGGCTTTACTATTTTGGATATCCATGTTCCAACTATCGAAAACAAAAACATCAAGAATGTGGCAATTGCTAGACTGCTCTTCATTATTCTGAATGAAAAAAAGGATATAAGGTTAGAATCGAACCTTCATCCCTCCCGATAATTCGGTATCTGTATTCTTTGCCAACGGTAATTTATTTCAATAATGGAACAAGCTGTGAGTTATGGCGGCGGCGCCCTTAATAATCCATATATTGTTGCCTCTCAGTCATTAGTTCGGGCTGAAAACACGAAAGGCTCGATAACTGGCGATACATCGGATCCTTATAGATATGATGCCAGTTTTAATGGGATTGAACCTCAAAGGCATTGTACAGATGTGTGTATGTTAACAGTTTTCTTAATATTCCTTACAGGAATGCTTTCGATCATTTTTGTAGCTCTTCCTAAGACATTTTTCTCATATTTGTATCTTCCTACTGATTATCGAGGTTTTATCTGTGGATATGATAACAAGAAACTTGGAGCAAATAGTAGTGTAGTTGATTTTACTAATCAGAAATATCTTTTTTGGTGGAGGCCTGGAAAGAAAGGTTATGTAAGGTCTGCATGTGTTGAAAAGTGCCCCGAACATGGACTTTTCAAAACTGCATATTTGAAGGCTATTGATGAAAAACACTATGCTGAATCCGATATTTGCGAAACATATGAATATGATGGCAATAATTACACAGTTAAAGCCCATGTCATTGATCCCTACAGCCCAGCAAAACCAGGTGTTTGTCCATATTCATCCTTTTTGTTGGCTTCTAGGTGCTTCCCGACATCTGAAGCCGTTTTCGGAATGACAAAACAAGAAATAGAAGCCAATATTACCCAACAATTCTCAATTATTGGTTCTGCAGCATCAGCCACATATGAACTTGTAAATTCCAAGAAGATCATAATCATATTCACTGTTTTTGCCTTAGTTTTATCAATAGTTTGGTTACTTTTGTTAAAATGGTCCGCTGGTTTCTTTGTTTGGGTAACAGTGTTGTTTTCATTGTTTGCTTCAGGATTTTTAACATTTATGTGTTATAAAAACAGCTTGACCACATCAAATACCGCACAAACTATTGAAGCAAATACTTTTGGATTCTTTAGCCAAGATTCAAATCGTACAGCTTTCAAAACTCTATATTATGTATTACTCATATTTGATATAGTTCTTGTCATCCTGATTCTCTTTTTGATTGACCGAATCAAGCTATCAATAGGTATCATTAAAGTTGTTTCCCGCGTCTTTGGTGAAGTACCAATGTTATTCTTATTCCCAATATTGCTTTATTCCATGTTATTATTATGGTGGGCATATATTATTTTTGGTGGAACAGTATTGTTTGGGGCTGGTAAATTTGTTCCTAAGAATCTGACATCAACTGATCCAGGGCATATTGATTTTGAGTATGATCCTACTATTAAAACATTCTCATATATTCATTTGGTTGGTTTCTTGTGGGGAACAGCCTTTATTACTGCTTTGGGAGAAATGACTGTTGCAGGAGTTTTCGCTTCATTCTATTTTGCAAAAGAACCACGCCGTGAGAGAATGGCAAGTTCTCCAATATTCGAATCACTGATTAGATCCCTAAGGTATCATGCAGGGTCGCTTGCTTTTGGATCTCTGATTGTTACGATTTGTCAATTACTCAGATTAGCAATAGAGTATTTCGATGAAAAAACCAAAGATGTTCAAAACACTGCAGTTAAGTTTTTGATCTGCTGCATGAAGTGCTGCCTTTGGTGTTTTGAGAAGTTCATTAAGTATATCAACAGAAATGCTTATGTAATGATTCAAATTCATAGTTACTCGTTCCTTGAAGGATGTTACAAGTCTTTCGATTTGATTTTACGCAATATTGTCCGAGCATCAACAATAAACTGGGTTGGAGATTTCACATTATTCTTAGGAAGGATTCTAATCAGCAGTATTGTTGGATTTTTGTCTGTTTTGTACTTCATGAAAGATAAGAACACAACATATTTTGCCATACCATCTGCAATTGTAACACTCCTCGCCTTCTTTATTTCAGGATCATTTACCTCCTTATTCGAGATGGGAATTGATTCTTGCTTTATCTGCTATTTAGAGGATGAGGAAAGAAATGATGGATCGCCCGGAAGAGAGAAATATGCTCCACCTGAGCTACTAATAGCATTGTCTGGATCCCAGTAAAAAGGTCATTATTTATTTTCGGCATTTTCTTGCATTAATATGCAAGTTTGGTTTAAAACTGAAGAGATAAATGGTGTTTCCATGTTGGAGTTGTCAGATGAATTTTTTTCTCATCTTTCTAAAAAACAGAAGCCGAAAGTTTGTGTAATTATCTGGGCAGATAGAATTAATTTGCCACAGTCTCATTTTGATCGGATGTTTAACAGTAATCATACCGGGTTTGTTAGTATAGCCTTCCAATCCAATATGGATAGATTTGAAACATGTGATTTGGGAAAGATATTCCTTATATCCAACGAATGTATTATATTTTCCGAATGTGAAATAGTTGATAGCATTAAATCGAAATTTAAAGAAAAGTATGTTGATTTTGATCAGATAGAAATAGAATTCATTCATAAAAAAGGAAAGAACAATTTTGGAAAGGTTGTTGAAGAGAAACTAAATCAAATTGAGGAAAAAGAAATTCCCTTATTTAATTCTGTTGAAATTATGCAAACAGCAACACAATTCTACGGATTATACGGCACAAACCCAAAGCTGATTATTGAGATATTGAAGAGACATGTTGTTAAAAATGCATTTGAACGTGCATTCGATGAAATGATAAGCCAGGATTTTCGTATCTCCCAAAAAACTGATACCCCAAAATGGGTCGACTCTGTGATGAAAGCTAATAAGCAACGTCTTCTGATTAGATTCTTTAAGAGTGTTAAAGAATTATACCCCAGTATTCTAACCAATGACTATATTTTATGTATGGAATACTTGGAAAACCATACAAAATACATATATAGAAAGATTTGCGATGAAAATAGTAGGAGATACGCGTTTTACGAAAAAATTGTACCATATATTGATAGCCTAGAAAACATGGATGAATTTGGAAAGAAAATCAGAACCAAATTATATTTCATGTGTGACCACAATAACTTGCCTTGTAAAAATGAAAATGACGCCTGCTACACTGTCATAGAACCTAAAACTATTCAATTTGAATACAATAATATTAGCATCAAGATACCCGAATTAAAGACTGTGAAAACTGTATATAGGGTTACCTACCAACTCCTCCTGCCTATACTACAATTTGATAATGGGCTTCAAATAATGGAATGCAAACCTGATGCTGCATGCAAGGTTGCCGAAATCCTGGTTAATGTGATTTCTTCATCCGATCAGTAAAATATCATGTTAGAAAAAGAATTAGAAGCTGTTCCTCGCCAACGTAAAAAACTCACTACATCGATGTCATTATCTAAAATTGAAGCATCGATAATGCATAAAAGACAATCTTGGAATTTTGAACAGCCTCCAATTCCAAAGGATAGCAATAGGAACATTTTTGAGCACTTTTTCATTGTTGGAATCCCTCCTGATGCCGAAAATCCAGAGGAGATGGTTCCCCGTATCATTTTTCTGTTTCCAGCAGCCCCATTATTGATGCGCTCAAATGAATTTGATCAAGTAGTGAATTTTTCATTTCCTAATGGATTCAGACGACTTCCAGAACTTAAACCGCATGATCCTATCATACTGGAAGAGTTTTCATTTAGGCTTTCAGGAAATGATCAAGCTTTGTACGGCTGTTGTGTTCATTTGCGCATTCCTCCAGGAAAGCAACTTTTTTTCTCGTCTGAAAAATCGTCTAGCTATCCCTTTTGTTTTTGTATCATCAGCAAAATACCAATTCTCTCAAGCCATTTCCAGTTTTTAACATATTTGGTTAGAGCCATTTGTGGCATCGAGAAGCCTATTGAAAGATCTCATAATGAATTGAGTTATACACCTATATCTGAAGGCGAAACTTTGCCTGATTTAACTGTGCTAACTGGAGTTGGGAGATGGAGAAAGATGTTGTTCCCAAGACCATTTCGCATTGAACTTGTTTATTATAGATCAATGTCCCAAAGACCTGGCCAAGATCAAGATTTCAAGCTTTCTGTTGATAGTAGATTATTGATTCCAATGATATGCAGTGATTTCAAAGCTTTAGGGTATTCATCTTTAGATACTCTCTTTTCGATATTTGAAATCGAAGAAATTATTGAGATCTATACTGCCATTCTACTTGACCATCATACTCTTGTCATATCGGATAGCCCTCACAAATTATCACTATCAGTTTTAGCACTAAGATCATTAATGAATCCATTTGTAATTGGGGGATCATATATGCCACTTGTGCCGAATCTTCCTGAGTATTTGCAAATGCTTGAATCTCCTGTTCCATTCATATGTGGATGTTTGAAATCATCCTTGTTGAAAACAATCTCGTTGAATGAACCAATTTGTATTGTTGATATTGATGAAAAAACAATTGTTGATAAATCCCTCAATGTATCATTACCAAATAGTGGAATTATAATTAAATCCATAAATGATTTCCTCAAAGAGCAATCAGATATCATCACTGTGCCTCCTAAATTTATCAGAAAAGGACTTTTTTCTTCAATATCTCTAAATCCTCAGTACAAACCTTTTATTGATAGAATACATGGATATATGAAACCAAAGGCTTTTCTTGAACAAATCGAACAAAAGTATGTGTTTACTCCAGAAATTGTTGATCATATCCAGCAAATTTTTTATGATAATTTTAAGACCCCCCTTGAATCATCTATTAGACCTTGTTTTGTAACTGACTCAACAGATGTTGATAAGCCTGTTACTGTGTTCAATCATGAAATATTCATGATGAGCATTGATCGAAAAGATGAACCATTTTATTCCCAATTTTCCCATTCTTCAATATTTCAGTTGTTCTGTGATGGAAAAACTGATGAAACTGATCTTGATAAGAAATCCTATGTCAATTCGTTATCAGATCACTGTGCGGAAAATTCATTTTTAGTTGGATAAAAGCCAATTCATTTTTATAATAAATCGAAAAAGCATGGTAGTCCTTGTGATATCTCCCAAATACCAATTCCTCCCAGAGGTGATTTCAGTATTTGTTCAATTCTATGATTGAGGAAATGTGGAGATGGGTAATAGACAGTGTTGGATGTTTGTGTTCTGTAGAATACAACATGTTCCATGATGGAATCCATCCATTTGAATGTTACTTTGGCATTATTAAGTATTCTAATGTAATCATTACCGAATATGTAGTCTCTAGATTGTCCACTATAATGAAACCCAAAGAATGGAAGTCCAATCAAAACTTTTTTCATTGGAAATCCCTTATCACTGGTCAATGTTTGAATTGTACTATTAAGAACACTGATAGGGGATATTGATGATGATGAAGGATTCTCATAGTTGGAAATAAAGCACATATCAGCTATCTTCAATGAATCTTTAATTGCCTTTAATACACTGGGAGAATAATGAATCCTTAAAGGCGACAAGCAATCAAACAATATCGTTGAATGAGATGATTGAAAAGCCTTTTTAATCTCTTTAATAACTAAAGGAATTAATGTTACTGCATGTGGATGATACAATAGAGTAGGAAACTCAACGAAAACGGAGTTGAACGGATATTTCTGAAACAAATTCACTAAATTAGCCTTAATAGTGGCCATAATGGCATTGAAATGAGCAACAAAATAGTTACTATCAACATCAAGTAATAATCTGGGGGATATAATAACATTAGAATGGGTTAACTGCATTTTTTCAACCCAAGACATGTTCACAACATCCTCTCCTTTAATAGATATCTCAAAGTTAGGGGAAATTGCCATATGGAACCATGTTGGAACAATAAAACTAAATCTATTCCCGAACTCAAGAGCAAGATCATATCCTTCTGGGTTCCATGGAGTTACAAACCCTAATACTTCTTGTTTAGGGTGGTTATTAATCATTCTTGGAACATAATTCTCCCTAACCACTCCACTCTCGTTTATGATTTCGGTTTTATTCACATTAAAATTACTTAAATCCAAACTTCGGGGCTCTTTTACCTTTTGATAAGGCGGGTACAATATAAAAAGAAAACAAATAATCATATTAAGTCGCTGTTTAACTTTGAAAAAATTATTTTAATAATTTTTAACCATTTTGGGCTTATCTCAGCGAATATGAAGAATTATTCATTTCTTTCATCATCAATATATCTATCTCATCAAGATTATGTTCGAGACAGATTGCTTTCCCGGGCATTAGCATATCAAAATGTGTTTTGCCTCTTTATCGTGTTTGGGGTCGTTTCAATTATGAGAAACATACAGAATCATTTGAGGCACTACCATCAATGTTTCATCTTATCACATTAAGTTTCATCTCAA